>Ga0164290_1000911_pt1 | contig 67076 bp, 66 predicted proteins | sample Micstemetagenome_FD_108782 | JGI IMG/M metagenome (GOLD analysis project Ga0164290, IMG submission 108782) | Contaminated culture microbial community from soil near Moab, Utah, USA - Microcoleus steenstrupii SON62 (Illumina Assembly) | ecosystem: Environmental > Terrestrial > Soil > Soil crust...
CAGCCGATCGACTCCGTGGACAGCCGCCGACGCGCCTGACCACAGGGCCCCATCGGCCAACAGCAACAGAAGCGGACATTTGATGTGCTACAAAAACCGGACAACTTCAAAAGCTACCGACAGGCGGCGCCCTTGCGGGCTACACCGTCGCCTCGATCGGCTCCGCCAACTTCGGATTGGTCCGCGCGGCCACGATGCAGCCGGCGATGATGAGCCCCGCTCCAGCCAGCGTCGTCCAGGACACGACCTCGCCGAACACGAGCCAGCCGAGCCCGATCGCCCACACGAAGGCGTTGTATTCCATCGGGATCAGATACTGGGCCTCCGCCCGCGCGTAAGCCCAGTTCATCATCAGGTTGCCGCCGAACGAAAGCGCTGCGACACCGGCGATCGGTAGCCAAAGGTCGCTGGACGGCGCGATGGCTACCCAAGGGGCGCCGGACGCAAGGATGATGACGAGGATCAGGTTCTGGAAGAAGGAAATCTCCAGCGGCGGCGCGATAAGCGCCTGCCGGCGCATCAGGACGAGGTTGAACGCATAGAAGACCGTCGAGAACAGGACAGCCGCCGTGCCGGCCAGGGCGTCAGAGGTATAGGTGGAATGGCCGAACTGTCCGGCCATGATGATCACGACACCGCCCATGCCGGCGAGCGAACCCCAGATCGCCTGCTTGCGGACCCGCTCGCCGAGCAGCAACGCGGCGAAGAACAGGGCGATCAGCGGCGCGATGAAGCTGAGCGCGATCGCCTCGGCCAGAGGCAGCCTCGCCAGGCCCCAGAAGAAGGAAATCAGCGTGATGCCGATGACGACGGCGCGCAGCGCGTGAAGTTTCAGCGCTGCCGCCCTCGGGGCCGCCGGCCGCAGGAACGACCAGGCGCCGCCGGCGGCCATCGTCACGACAACACTGCGCCAGAGGATGGTGTTGTAGACGCCGATCGCGATGACGAGGCCTTTCATGGCCGCATCCATCACCGACATGAGGAAGATCGCAAACGCGCACACCGCCAGGGCGATCAGTGGCGAGGCGGCGGCAACCGTCTTCAGCTTCGTCACGGGTTCCTCCTCCGGCGTTCGAGGAGGCGGTAGCTGCGCGCTTCAGAATGCGCCAGATGGCACGCGAGGCGAGACGGCGGTCCAGCCGTCTCGCCTGTATGAGCGGGCTTACGCTGCGCCGGCGATCTTCTGCTTCTCGAAGCGCTTGCGGTCGTTCGGGTCGAGATGCAGCTTGCGCAACCGGATCGACTTCGGCGTTACCTCGACCAGCTCGTCGTCCTGGATCCAGGCGAGCGCGCGCTCCAGCGTCATGCGGATCGGCGGGGTGAGCTTCACCGCCTCGTCCTTGCCGGCGGCGCGGATGTTGGTGAGCTTCTTGCCCTTGAGCACGTTCACTTCGAGGTCGTTGTCGCGGCTGTGGATGCCGATGATCATGCCCTGGTAGACCTTCACGCCCGCGTCGATGACCATCGGGCCGCGGTCTTCCAGGTTCCACATCGCATAGGCGACCGATTCACCCTGCTCGTTGGAGATCAGCACGCCGTTGGTGCGGCCCGGCAGCTCGCCCTTGTAGGGCTCGTAGGCGTGGAACAGCCGGTTCATCACCGCCGTGCCGCGCGTGTCGGTCAACAGTTCCGACTGGTAGCCGATCAGGCCGCGCGTCGGCGCATGGAACACGAGACGCTGGCGGTTGCCGCCGGAGGGGCGCAGCTCGACCATCTCGGCCTTGCGTTCGCTCATCTTCTGCACGACGACGCCGGCATGCTCCTCGTCGACGTCGATGACGACCTCTTCGACCGGCTCCAGCGTCTGGCCGTTCTCGTCCTTCTGCATCACGACGCGCGGTCGCGACACGGCGAGCTCGAAGCCCTCGCGGCGCATGGTCTCGATCAGCACCGCGAGCTGCAGTTCGCCGCGACCGGAGACGAAGAACGAATCCTTGTCGGCGGATTCCTCGATCTTCAGCGCGACATTGCCTTCCGCCTCGCGCATCAGACGGTCGCGGATGACGCGGCTGGTGACCTTGTCGCCCTCGGTGCCGGCGAGCGGGCTGTCGTTGACGAGGAAGGACATGGTAACGGTCGGCGGGTCGATCGGCTGCGCCTGCAGCGGCTCGGTGACGGCCGGGTCGCAGAACGTGTCGGCGACGGTGCCCTTGGTCAGGCCGGCGATCGCGACGATGTCGCCCGCCTGTGCTTCCTCGATCGGCTGGCGCTCGAGGCCGCGAAAGGCGAGGATCTTCGACACGCGGCCGGTCTCGACCAGCGAGCCGTCGCGCGCCAACACCTTGACCGCCTGGTTGGGCTTCAGCGAGCCGGACTCGATGCGGCCGGTGATGATGCGGCCGAGGAAGTTGTTGGCTTCCAAGAGCGTGCCGATCATGCGGAACGGGCCGGGATGCACCGTCGGCGCCGGCACGTGCTTGACAATGAGGTCGAACAGCGGCGCGAGCTTCTGGTCCTTCGGACCTTCCGGGTTCTCGGAGACCCAGCCGTCGCGGCCGGAACCGTAGAGGATCGGGAAGTCGAGCTGCTCGTCGGTCGCGTCGAGCGCGGCGAAGAGGTCGAACACCTCGTTGACGACCTCGACGTGGCGCGCATCGGGACGGTCGATCTTGTTGATGACGACGATGGGCCGCAGGCCGACCTTGAGTGCCTTGCCGACGACGAACTTGGTCTGCGGCATCGGGCCTTCGGCCGCGTCGACCAGCACGATGGCCGAGTCGACCATCGACAGGATGCGCTCCACCTCGCCGCCGAAGTCGGCGTGGCCGGGCGTGTCGACGATGTTGATGCGGGTGTCCTTCCACTCGACCGAGGTCGCCTTGGCAAGAATGGTGATGCCGCGTTCCTTTTCGAGATCGTTCGAGTCCATCGCGCGCTCTGCGACGCGCTGGTTCTCGCGGAAAGAGCCGGCCTGTTTGAGAAGTTCGTCGACCAGCGTGGTCTTGCCATGGTCGACGTGTGCGATGATCGCGATGTTACGCAGGTTCATATGGAGTCCAGGGAATCGAGGGCGGCCCGACGCTGCGGCCGGCCGATGTTCGGCGCGCTCATACAGGTTTTTTCGCAGATGCGAAAGGGGCGCGCGCCAATCGCCCAGGGCAATCGCATGACGGCTGTGCCGCCGGGTCAGCCCTGATCGATATCGATGCCGTGCAGCTCGACGACCTCAGGCTGGATCATACGGGCATGGTGCGACAGGAGCACGATGTCGGCGTCGATGCCTGAGCCGTGGGCGAGGGCTGCGTCAACCCGGCGGCTGGCATCCGAAAGCGCCTCGTCGCCATTGGCGTGCGCGAAGGCCCCGCCTCCGAGCACGCAATAGGCGAACAGCGCCGCGACGGGGGGATAGGCCTGTGGCGGCGGCTCGTTCTCGCCGTGACGGTCCTTCAACAGGTTCACCAGCGCGAGCTTGACCCCTTCGGGCACCAGGGAGGGATGCAGGTCGAAGGTCCTCAGCGCCGCGTCGAGGCTGCGCAGGTCCTCCGAGCGGCCGAACCGGCCGAGAAACCCGAACGACGATCCGCGTCTTGCCATACATCCTCCCGGGCGCCTGCCGCCCTTTCGTCACGGATATGGATACTCTAACCTCCGCCGCCAAATCACGGGGGAAGCATTTCTTGATCACCGTCATCGGCTCCATCAACCTCGACCTCATCGCGACGGTCGGCCGCCTGCCGTCGCCGGGCGAGACTGTGCCTGGTACAGGTTTCCGCTCCGCGCCCGGTGGCAAGGGCGCAAACCAGGCGCTTGCCGCGCGGCGCGCAGGGTCGGATGTGCGGATGGTCGGCGCGGTCGGAAAGGATGCGTTCGCCGGCGAGGCGCTGGCGCTGCTCAAGGAGGGAGGCGTCGATCTCTCGCTCGTCGCCGAGACGGACGCGCCGACCGGCACGGCGCTGATCCTGGTCGGCTCCGACGGCGAGAACATGATCGCGGTAGTACCCGGCGCAAACGGCGAGGTCGCGCCGGCCGCGCTCGCGGACCTTTCGCTTGCCGCAGGCGAGCATGTTCTCCTGCAGCACGAGATACCGCTCGAGACCGTGGCAGCCGCGCTTGGGGCCGCGAGGGCGGCAGGGGCAATCTCGATCCTCAACACCGCGCCGTTCCGCGCAGAGGCGGCCGCCTTCGTCGCGGAGGCGGACTATCTCGTCGCCAACGAGACCGAATTCGACCTTTACGCCAAGGAACTGGCGCTTTCCGGCGCCTCTCGGGAGGTGAAGATGGAAGCCTATGTGGGCAAGACAGGGCGCACGGTGATCGTCACGCTCGGGGGCGACGGCGTCGTCGCGGCCAGCCCGGGCGGAACGCTTTCGGTGCCTGCCATGAAGATCACGCCGGTCGACACGGTTGGAGCCGGCGACACCTTCTGCGGCTATCTTGGCGACGGGCTCGCGCGGGGACTTGCCCTCGAAGGTGCGATCCGCCGCGCCTCGGTGGCGGGCTCGCTCGCCTGCCTCAAGCCCGGCGCCCAGCCGTCGATACCGCTCGATGCGGAGGTTGCCGCGTGTCTCTGACGCCGGGCGTCCGCTTCGTCCGCCGCTTCTCCGGCCTCTTGCCGCTGGTGATCGTCGCGGCGCTGTTCGCAGCACCCGTCATCATCTGGCTGGTCAAGGACGACGGACCGGCCATCGTCACCGAACGGCTCAAGGGCCGCATCGTCGCCCTGGGCCCGGCCGCGGAAAAGGAGCGGCGCATCGTCGTCAGCCTGGATGACGGCATGAGCGTCGTCATCCGCACCGACAAGGTCCCGCCCGACGCGAAACCCGGCGACGATATCGAAGTCCTTCGCTCCAAGCAGCCGACGGGGGAGATCGATTACGAGCTGGACAGCTGAGGCGGCCTAAAGCCGTCCCAGCCGCTCCACCAGCAGCGCGAAGAAGCCGTCGTGGTCGATGTCGCGCATCACCAGCGCGTTCTTCGGCCGTTTTGTCACGCTCCACCAGTCGATGACGGTCATGCCCATCGTCAGTTCCGAGGCAGTTTCCACCGTCACGTTGCAGTCGCGGCCCGAGAACAGCTCCGGCTTCAGGAGATAGGCGATCACGCAGGGGTCGTGCAGCGGGCCGCCGTCGGAGCCGTATTTCTGCTCGTCGAAGCGCTCGAAGAATTCGAGCATCTCCGCGGTCGCGATGCCGACGCGGGTTCCCAGATCCCGGAACCGCTTCACCCGCACGGCCTTGGTCAGTGCCTTGTGGGTGACGTCGAGCGGCATCATCACGATCGGCACGCCAGAGCGGAACACCACGTCGGCGGCTTGCGGGTCGACATAGATATTGAACTCGGCCGCCGGGGTCACGTTGCCGCCTTCGAAGAAGCCGCCGCCCATCAGCACGATCTTCTTGATCCGCTTCGCGATCTTCGGTTCGCGGATCAGCGCCAGCGCGATGTTGGTGAGCGGCCCCAGCGGGCACAGCGTCACCGTGCCGGGCTCCTCGGCCATCAGCGTCTCGACGATGAAGTCGACGGCATACTGCTCCTGCAGCTTCATCGTCGGCTCGGGTAGCACCGGCCCGTTGAGGCCCGTCTGGCCGTGCACCTCTTCCGCCGTCACCAGCGTGCGCGCCAGCGGACGGATGGCGCCGGCGAACACCTTCGTCTCGGGCTTGCCGGCCAGTTCGCAGATCTTGCGGGCGTTCTTCTCGGTCAGCTTCAGCGGCACGTTTCCGGCCACCGCCGTGATGCCGAGGATGTCGAGCTCGGGGCTCGCCAGCGCCAGCAGGATGGCGACGGCGTCGTCCTGTCCCGGATCGGTGTCGATGATGATCTTCTGCGTGTCTGCCATGTTTCCCTTCTCGGCCTTCCGCAGCGTCTTTCTGGCGCCTTGAACTGGAGGGCGGCGCGGACCATATCAGAGGCACGCGCCGGAATGCCATCCGGGTTCGGGCGCTTTTCAGGTCGCTCTCGAAGAGGACATGACATGTCGCGTGTGACGCCCTTCTCGAACCCGCTGATGCTGGGTTTCGAGGCCATGGAAAAGACGCTGGAGCGCGTCGCCAAATCCGGCGACGGCTATCCACCCTACAACATCGAGCGGGTCAGGAGCGAAGGTGCGGCCGAAAGGCTGCGCATCACCCTAGCCGTCGCGGGCTTCTCCGAATCGGACCTCGATGTCTCGATCGAGGAGAACCAGCTCTGGGTGAGAGGCAGGCAGCAGGACGAGGAGCCGCGGGAATTCCTCCACCGGGGGATAGCGTCTCGTCAGTTCCAGCGCACCTTCCTTCTCGCGGACGGAATGCGCGTGGTCGGAGCGGAGCTCAAGAACGGGCTTCTCGCGATCGACCTCGACCGGCCGGAACCCGAGCGGCTGGTACGAAAAATAAACATCTCGGTGAAAGACTGACCGGGTCGTGCACCCTGGTGCGGAACCGGAAGCTCTGGCGCGGGTTGGTCCGATGAAGGACGCCCGCCTTTAGGAGGCTGACATGACGAATGAAAAGATCAACATCACCCAAGCCGAACTGGCCCATGTGGGCGAGGGCGCCCTTGCCTACCTGCGCGAAATCGGCAGCGATGAGCTCACCGCGCGCTTCCCCGGCATGCCCGAACTGGAATCCGGGCTGAAGCTGTGGGCGCTGTTCGCGGCCAATGGCCAGCCGATCCTGCTGAGCGACGCCCGCGACACGGCGCTGGCCGGTGCGTTCCAGAACGACCTGACGCCTGTCAGTCTCCACTGACCGGAACGGCCTTTCACGCGGCGTGGGAGGCCGGGGTCTCAGACAGGAATGAATGGATGGCGGCCGGGTCCGCGGTCGCGCGGATCTTTGCAACCGTGTCGCCATCCCGCAGCACCCGCGCAATGCGCGACAACGCCTTGAGATGATCCGCTCCGGCGCCTTCGGGGGCCAGGAGGAGGAAGACAAGGTCCACCGGCTGGTCGTCCAGCGCCTCGAATTCCACAGGCTGCTCGAGCCGGGCGAAAAGCCCGGTGATCTTCTTCACGCCGGCGAGCTTGCCGTGCGGGATCGCGATGCCGTTGCCGACACCGGTCGAGCCGAGGCGCTCTCGCTGGAGGATCGTGTCGAAAACTTCCCGCTCGGGAATGCCGGTCATTTCGGCGGCTTTCTCGGAAAGGAGCTGCAGAAGCTGCTTCTTCGAGTTTGCTCGCAGCGAGGGCATGATCGCCTTCTGGTCGATCAGGTCGCTCAGGTCCATTGTTCTTCCCCTGCTTCTGCTTCGGGCCGCCGCGCGAATCGCACACTTGCGCCCTGGAGAGCGCGTGGATTAGGTGCCGCGGGTCTGCAGCGACGGATCGATCCAGCCGATGTTTCCGTCGGGCCGGCGGTAGACGATGTTCAACTGGTCGCTTCCCGAATTGCGGAAGACGAACACCGGGCTGTCCTTCGCGTCCAGCTCGATGACGGCTGAGGCGACGGACATGGAACGCAGGGACAAAACGCTTTCCGCCACGATGGCCGGGGCGTAGTCGGCGGGTATCTCCTCGTCATCGTCGGGGAGGGCTTCCATCACGCGATACGACATGTCGGTCGCGTTGCCGTTGGAATTGCTGGAATTGTAGGATTTCAGCCTGCGATTGTAGCGCCGCAGGCGTTTTTCGATTCGTTCCGCAGCGGCTTCGAAGGCCGGAACCGGATCCTGGCCCTGGCCGGTGGCCTGCAGGGTCAGTCCGGTGTCGAGATGCACGATGCAGTCGGCGGTGAAGCGCGACCCCTGTTTCTCGACCGTCACATGCCCTGAGAACCCGCCGTCGAAATATTTGGCAACCGCGTCGGTTATGCGTTCCTCGATGCGTCCGCGGAACGCATCGCCGATTTCCATCTGCTTGCCCGAAATTCGCAGGTTCATTTGAGAATTGACCTCTTTTGACCGTTTTCGAACTGGACGAATCTTATACCTGTGACGGCGGTGCACAAGGTTTGTGTCGGCTTTTCAGCCGGAGTTCGGTTCAAGGTCCTGCATTGGCCGCATCGCACCCTGCTCTCTCGGCAGTGCTGGCAACCGGCGCCCGTTCCATGCGGCGGGGCTTCTAGAGACTCCGCCTCTGGATGTCAACGAAGGCCGGGCGGACGCAGCGGCGTCTGAGTGCCACATCGCCGCTCAGGCGTTGGCGAAGGCCATCGCGCGCTTTTCCCGGCGGCGCTGCACGGAGGACGGAATATTCATGCCCTCCCGGTATTTGGCGACCGTCCGGCGCGCGATGTCGATGCCGGTTTTCCGCAGGATATCCACAATCGCGTCGTCGGACAGCACGTCCGCCGACTGTTCCTGCTCGATCAGGCTGCGGATGCGGTGGCGGACCGCCTCGGACGAGTGCGCGTCGCCGCCCTCGGCCGACGCGATCGAGGCCGTGAAGAAGTAGCGCAGCTCGAACACACCGCGCGGTGTCAGCATATATTTGTTCGAGGTCACCCGCGACACGGTCGATTCGTGCATGCCGATCGCATCGGCGACCGTGCGCAGGTTCAGCGGCCGCAGATGGCTCACGCCATGCGCGAGGAAGCCGTCTTGCTGGCGCACGATCTCCGCCGTGACCTTGAGGATCGTCCTGGCCCGCTGGTCGAGGCTGCGGGTCAGCCAGTTGGCGTTCTGCAGGCACTCGGCCAGAAAGTCCTTTTCGCCGGCGTTGCGCGCGGTCGCATTCACCCGCGTGTAGTAGGCCTGGTCGACCAGCACGCGGGGCAGGGTTTCCGGGTTGAGCTCGATCGTCCAGCTGCCATCGGGCGCGGCCTTCACGATCACGTCGGCGATGATACTGGTGGTCGGCCCCGTGGAAAAGGCGAGCCCGGGCTTGGGATCGAGCGCCCGGATCTCCGCCAGCATGTCGATCAGGTCCTCCTCGTCGACGCCGCAGATGCGGCGCAGCGCCTGGAAATCGCGCCGGGCGAGGAGTTCGAGATGCGCCAGAAGCTTCGCCATGGCCGGATCGAGCCTGTCGCGGACGCGCAGCTGCAGCGACAGGCACTCGGCGAGATCGCGGCCGAAGATGCCCACCGGATCGAAGGTCTGGCACACGCCGAGCACGCGCTCGACCACCCTGGCCGCGATGTCGAGCCGCTCGGCGGTTTCCGCGACGTCGCCGCGGAAGTAGCCCGCCTCGTCGAGCGAATCGGCAAGATCGGCGGCGATCATACGGTCGACCGGATGGACGAAGGCGAAGGAAATCTGCTCCGCGATATGGTCCCGGAGCGTCACCGGACGGGCGGCGACTGCGTCCAGGTCGAAGCCCTCGCTCGCCGGCTGCTTACCGTTGCTGTTCGATTTCCACTGCGCGGCGAGGTCCGGACCCAGACGGTCGATCGCGCCCGGCTCGTCGGGGAAGACGTTCTCCAGCGTGCTGTCGAGCTTGTCGGAAATGGTCTCGGCGCTCCATTCGAGCTCCGGCTCCAGCCAGTCGGACGAAGGCTCGTCCGGAAGGGACGCGGCTTCTGGCCCATCCTCGCCGCCCGACGCCTCGTCCGACACGCGTTCGAGCAGGGGATTTCGCTCGATCTCCTCGTCGATGAACCGTTCCAGCTCGGTGTGGGTGTATTGCAGCAGACGGATCGACTGCATCAGCTGCGGCGTCATGACGAGCGCCTGCGACTGTCGCATCTGAAGCTTGGCTGCTAACGCCATCTACCGGACTCGACCCCACCCTGATCCAGGCCACGAGATTCCACCCGGCCGGGATTTGCCGGGCAATGAAACTGGCCCAGCTCTTGCTTGTCAAGGCTAGCAGCCTGACCTTCCTAAAGGGTAAAGCTCTCGCCGAGGTAAAGCCGGCGCACATCGGGGTTGTTGATGATGTCGGCAGCGCGGCCGTGGGTCAGCACTTCGCCTGCGTGCAGGATGTAGGCGCGGTCGATCAGACCCAGTGTCTCGCGGACATTGTGGTCGGTGATCAGCACGCCGATTCCGCGGCTGGTCAGGTGCCGGACAAGCTGCTGGATGTCGGCCACCGCGATCGGGTCGATGCCCGCGAACGGCTCGTCGAGCAGCATAAAGGTCGGCCGGCTGGCAAGCGCGCGCGCGATCTCGAGCCGCCGCCGCTCGCCGCCGGACAGCGCGATCGACGGCGACTTGCGCAGATGCGAGATGTGGAATTCCTCGAGCAGCGCGTCGAGCGATCGCTCGCGCTCCGCCCTGTTCTTCTCGACGACTTCAAGCACGGCGCGGATGTTGTTCTCGACCGAGAGGCCGCGGAAGATCGACGCCTCCTGCGGCAGATAGCCGATGCCGAGCCGCGCGCGGCGGTACATCGGCATGCTCGTGACGTCGAACCCGTCCAGCTCGATCGTGCCCTTGTCGACGGGCACCAGCCCCGTGACCATGTAGAAGCAGGTCGTCTTGCCCGCGCCGTTGGGACCGAGAAGCCCCACCGCCTCGCCGGCGCGCACGCCGATCGAGACGCCGCGCACCACGTCGCGGCCCTTGTAGCTCTTGGTCAGCCCGCGCGCGATCAGCGTGCCCTTGGCGTGCGCCTTGTCGGAGGCGATCGTGGGCCGCGCCTCGGCTGCGGCCTTCACGCCCTTTTTCGGGTCCGGCATCGAATTCAAGCGCTACTGACCCTGCTTCTCGGGGGTGAGCAGCATCTTGACGCGTCCCGAGCCGCTGCCGCAGCCGTCCAGCTTCGCCGCGCCGGACTTCATCTCGACGGTGAGCTTGCAGCCGACGATCACGTTCTGCCCCTCGGTGAGGACGACCTCGCTGCCGGTGAGCGTCATGATCTCGGTGGCCATGTCGAACGTGCCGCGGTCGCCGGTCGCGACCTGGGTCTTCGTCTTCACGTAGACCTTGCCGTCGACTTCCATCCGCTCGATGTTGCCGCCGCCGGGCATCGTCGTGGACGACGCCTCCGCGCCTTCCTTCTTCTTGTAGTGCACGGTCATCTTGCCCGACTTCAGCAGCGTGTCGCCCTGCACGACGCTGACATTGCCGGTGAAGATGGCGATGCTCTCGGTGTCGCGCACCTCGAGCTTGTCGCTCTCGATCTGAATGGGCTTGTCGCCCTGGAGCTGGAGGCCAGAGAAATTGCCGGTCCGTTCCTGGGCCAGCGCGCCCGTCGCCATAAGCGCGAGGCCGGCGCAGAGGCCGGCCATAAGCCTAGTTGTACGCATTGCCGCCCCCACTCGCCGCCTCGCCTGATTTCTTGCTGGGTTCGATGTCGACGCGCACGCGATTCTCGAACACGATCACGCGGCCGTTGTCGGCCATATTCATCGACAACGCCTTGATCTTCGACCCGTTCAGCAGGATCTCGACCGGGTCGCCCGTCGACATCGTGCCGGCATTCATGTCCAGATTGGCCGAGTTCAGGTTGGCGGTCATGCCGTCGGTGGTCGTCACCGTCATCGGGCTATCGATCACCAGCGTGTTGTTGCCATTGTCGTAGACGCCGCTCTTGGCGACGACCTTGGCCGTGTTCTTCGGATCCACCGGCAGCTTGGCGTCGATGCCCTCGAGATGGATGACGCTGGTGTTGCCGAGATCCTGGATCGCGCGGACGGCCGTCATCGTGTAGGGCAGCTTGTCCCTGGTGAAGCCGTCGAGCTTCGGATTGGCCATTACGAGCTTGCCGTCGCTGATGGCCGCGCCCTCGATGTCAATCCCCGCCACGGTGGGAATCGACAGATAGGACCAGCCGACGAAGCCGACCACGCCCGCCACCGCGAGGCCCGGCAGCCACACCTTCAGCCACCGGACAAGGCGCGAATGACGCTGCGCGCGGGCGAACACCTCGTCCGCTCGCGCGGCAGGCGTCAGCGCGCGCGTTTCGGCGCTTTCCATACCTGTTGCCTTGGCTGCCGTCATCCTGCGGTCGATACTCCGGCTTCGCTTGATTGTGCGCTGCCCAAACGCACATGGAAATAGGTCCGCTTTCCGACGGCGGAACTCTAAATGCCTCTTACATTCCAATATGGTTATTTTTGGATGAAATGACAGGGGCTAGACTGCCCTAACGCAGTTGCGAGAGGCAAATTGTGCGCTGCGTCAACATGATGCGCCACCGGATCGGGGTGGCGACCCGCCGCGGGTTGTTCTAGAAACGCTCATCGACAGACGAGCGCAACGCCCGGAGCGAGACCGACATGGCCCTGAGAGCCGACGAGATGATTGATCGCCGCCGCCTGCGGCGCAAGCTGACGTTCTGGCGCGTCGTCGCGATCCTGATCGCGGCGGCGGCCATCGCCGCCTCGACCGGCTGGGCGATGCGCGACAGCCTGGGCGGCGCCGCCGTCGCCCACATCGCCAAGGTCAAGATCGAGGGCACCATAACCGAGGACGAGGAACTGCTGAAGCGCCTGAAGGACGTGACCGAGTCCGACAGCGTCAAGGGCGTGATCCTGTCGATCGATTCGCCCGGCGGCACGACCGCAGGCGGAGAGGCGATCTACGAGGCGGTCCGCAAGCTCGCCACCGCCAAGCCCACCGTCGCCCAGGTGGGCACGCTGGCGGCGTCCGCCGGCTACATGATCGCCAGCGCGTCCGACCACATCGTGGCCCGCCAGTCGTCCATCGTCGGCTCGATCGGCGTGCTGGTCCAGTTTCCCAACTTCACCGGCCTGATGGACAAGATCGGCATCACGCTCGACGAGGTGAAATCCTCCCCGCTCAAGGCCGAGCCCTCGCCCTTCAACGTCACCACCGACGAGGAGCGGGCGATGCTGCGCGCGATGATCATGGATTCCTACGACTGGTTCGTCGGCCTCGTGGACGAGCGCCGGCCGCTCTCGCGCGACGAGGTCCTGTCGCTCGCCGACGGCTCCATCTTCACCGGCCGCCAGGCGCTCGCGAACAAGCTGGTCGACGAGCTCGGCGGCGAGGAGAAGGCCAAGGACTGGCTGGTCACCAAGGGGGTCGATTCCGGGCTCGACATCGTCGAGTGGAAGCCGCGCAGGTCGACCACGGACTTCTTCCTGTCGAGCGCGCTCGGCCAGCGCATCGCCGCTTTGCTGGGTATTCCCGGCCTCGACGCGGATCTCCTGGAGAAGATCGGCGCGGACCGCATCTTTCTTGACGGTATGCTGTCGCTCTGGCACCCTAAATCAGCGGCCGTCTCGGACTAAGTGACGGATTTTCAAGCATCGTTCCTTTGCAGTCGTGAGTTTTCGAAGGGGGAAGCAGTCGCATGATCAAGTCCGAACTTGTCCAGCTTATCGCCAATCGCAACCCGCATCTCTTCCTGCGCGACGTCGAGAACATCGTGAATGCGATCTTCGAGGAGATCACCGATGCGCTGGCCTCGGGCAGTCGCGTCGAACTGCGCGGTTTCGGCGCGTTTTCGGTCAAGAACCGGCCCGCGCGCACCGGCCGCAACCCCCGCACCGGCGAATCCGTCGAGGTCGAGGAGAAGTGGGTGCCTTTCTTCAAGACCGGCAAGGAACTGCGTGAGCGCCTCAATATCGAGGATTGACGTCGGCAGTACCGCAGTTATGTCAGGCAGACCATGCTGAACCGCGTTCTTCTCGTCGTCGTCCTTGTCCCGCTCGCGGTCATCCTGATCGCCCTGGCGGTCGCCAACCGCGTGCCGGTCGCCTTTACGCTCGACCCGTTCAATCCGGGCAATCCGGCCCTCACGCTGCAGCTTCCCCTGTTCGTGATGCTCTTCCTCGCGCTGGGCGTCGGTCTCGTCCTCGGCAGTTTCGCCACCTGGTGGAAGCAGGGCCGCTACCGCAAGGAGGCGCGCAACAAGACGCGCGAGGTCCAGTCGCTGATGCGGGAGATCAGCGACCGCAAGCCTGTGCCCCCGGCGCCTGTGGCCCCTTCCACCGGCTCGGTTCCAGCGACACGGCACTGAACTTATCCCGGAGAATTCCCACGTGCGCATGATCTCGGCCGCAGATGTCGACCGCGTCCTCGATTTCGCCCCGCTGGTCGAGACGTTGCGCACCGCGTTCCGCGACGGCGCGGTGCAGCCCGTCCGCCACCACCACACGATCGAAAGGCCCGATGGGACGAACCCGACGCTGCTTTTGATGCCGGCCTGGAGCGACCTGGTCCGCGCCGGCACCTCGGACGGCGGCCATATCGGCGTCAAGATCGTCACCGTCTCGCCCGACAACAATGCCATCGGCAAGCCCGCCGTGACGGGGCTCTACCTGCTGCTCGACGCGAAAACCGGCGAGCCCCAGGCGCTCATCGACGGCCAGCGGCTTACCCAGTGGCGCACGGCCTGCGCGTCGGCGCTGGCGGCGACCTATCTCGCCCGCGAGGACGCTTCGAAGCTGCTGATCGTCGGCGCGGGCGCCCTGTCGCGCTTCCTTGCCAGGGCGCATTCGGCGGTCCGGCCGATCGCCGACATCCGCATCTGGAACCGTACCGCCGCCAACGCCGAGGCGACCGCCGCCGATCTCAGAAAGTCGGGGCTGAACGCCTCGGTCGCCCACGACCTGGACGGGGCGCTCGGCTGGGCCGACATCGTCTCGGCGGCCACCATCTCCACCGAGCCGCTGATCAAGGGTGCGCTGCTGTCGCCGGGCGCACATGTCGATCTCGTCGGCGGTTTCACGCCGACGATGCGCGAGGCGGACGACGACGCGATCCGCCGCGCGCGGGTCTATGTCGACACCCGCGCCGGCGCGACCAAGGAGGCGGGCGACATCGTCCAGCCCCTCGCATCCGGCGTGCTGGCGAAGGACGACATCGTCGCCGACCTGCACGAACTCGCGCGCGGCGGGAAGGCGGGTCGCGGCTCGCCCGACGAGATCACGCTGTTCAAGTCCGTCGGCACGGCGCTGGAAGATCTGGCGGCGGGAATCGCCGTCTACGAGAAGATCGGCCGGGCCTGACGCCGAGACCCTGCGCGCGGGCTTTCCGGGCGCGCGGTTGCAGCCTCACCCTTGCTGTGGCAGAAGCCGCGAACTCCACGGGACGATGGATCAGGTTTGAAACCGCCGCGCGACAAACGTCGGCCTTCGAAGGCAAGACCGGGACAGCCGGCGCAGACGCCGTTCCGGCCGCTGCCGGGCGGTGCTGCTCCGAGGCTGAAATCCGACCGCGCAGAGGCCGAGCCGAGGCAAGCTTTCGCTCAGACTCCCGTCGCTCAGCGCCAGCCCGTGCCGCGGCGGCCGGGTGCACTGCCGGCGGAGAACCTGCCGCTGATCCTCGAAGTCCTGCCCAATGCAGATTATGCGCTGCTCGATTCCGGCGACGGCGAGAAGCTGGAGCAGTACGGCCCCTACCGGATTGTGCGCCCCGAAGGGCAGGCGATCTGGCGCCGCGCGCTGCCCGAGCGCGATTGGACGAATGTCGACGCGGTCTTCACCGGCGACACCGACGAGGAAGGTATCGGCCGCTGGCGCTTTCCCAAGCAGCCGCTGGGCGAGACCTGGCCGATGACGCATGACGGCATCTCCTATCTCGGCCGTTTCACCTCCTTCCGCCATGTCGGCGTCTTCCCCGAGCAGGCTCCGCACTGGAGCCACATGGAGGGGCTGATCCGTGGCGCGAACCGGCCGGTGAAGGTGCTGAACCTGTTCGGCTACACGGGGCTCGCTTCGCTCGTGGCCGCCCGTGCCGGCGCCGAGGTCACTCATGTCGACGCCTCGAAGAAGGCGATCGGCTGGGCGCGCGAAAACCAGGAGATCGCGCGGCTGTCCGACAGGCCGATCCGCTGGATCTGCGACGACGCGATGAAGTTCGTCGAGCGCGAGGCCCGCCGCGACAGCCGCTACGACATCATCCTGTTCGACCCGCCGGCCTATGGCCGCGGCCCCAAGGGGGAGGTCTGGCAGCTGTTCGAGGACCTGCCGGCAATGGCCGATCTCTGCCGCCAGATCCTGACGCCGAAGCCGCTGGCGGTGGTGCTGACTGCCTACTCGATCCGCGCCTCGTTCTTCGCCATCCACGCGCTGATGCGCGATATCTTCGCCGGCATGGGCGGCACGGTCGAATCCGGCGAACTGATCATCCGGGAGAAGTCCGCCGGCCGCGCACTCTCCACCTCCCTCTTCTCGCGATGGGTGGCCAAATGACCGAAAGGCGCGCCGTCGGGCAGGTGAAGGAGGTCACAAGCCTCGCCAACCCGATCGTCAAGGACATCAAGTCGCTGGCGCTGAAGAAATTCCGCGACCAGCGCAATGTCTTCATGGCCGAGGGGCTGAAGCTCGTCATCGACGCGCTCGATCTCGGCTGGACCATCGAGACGCTGGTCTTCGCCAAGTCCGCCAAGGGCAATCCGGCGGTCGAGAAGGTCGCCGCGCGCACCGTCGCCGCTGGCGGCCTGGTGCTCGAAGTGACCGAGAAGGTGTTGGCTGCGATCACCCGCCGCGACAATCCGCAGATGGTGGTGGGCGTCTTCCGGCAGCGTTGGAAGCCTCTGTCAGAGGTTCGCCCGGCCGCCGGCGACGTCTGGGTCGCGCTCGACCGGGTGCGCGATCCGGGCAATCTCGGCACCGTGATCCGCACCGCCGACGCGGTGGGCGCGAAGGGTGTCATCCTCGTCGGCGACACCACCGATCCCTTCTCTGTCGAAACGGTGCGGGCGACGATGGGGTCGGTGTTCGCAGTGCCGGTCACCAAGGCGGGCGAGCAGGAGTTCCTTGCCTGGCGGAAGGGCTTCGGCGGCCTCGTCGTCGGCACCCATCTCAAGGGCGCGATCGACTACCGGATGGTTCCCTATGCGGGCAAGCCCGTTGTCCTGCTGATGGGGAACGAGCAGCAGGGGCTGCCGGAGACGCTGGCATCCGCCTGCGACCGACTTGTCCTGATCCCGCAGGCGGGACGGGCGGATTCGCTCAATCTCGCCGTCGCGACCGGCGTCATGCTGTTCGAGATCCGCCGCGAAGCCTTGAAGGTCGTTGCCCGCTGATGTCCAAGCGTATCCTTGCGATCTACGCGCTCGTCGCGCTCGCGGCCGCCGGGCTGGACCAGTGGATCAAGCGGCTGGTCGTCGCCAACATGGAGCTTTACGAGCGGATCGACGTGATGCCGATGTTGTCGCTCTACCACACGCGCAACACCGGCATCGCCTTCTCGTTCCTTTCCGGTCTCGACGACACGGCCATGGTCGTGCTGACCGGGGCGGTTATGCTGTTCATCGTCTGGCTGGCCGCCAAGGCCGAGCCGCATCAGCACTTGGCGCGCACCGGCTTCGCGCTGATCGTCGGCGGCGCGCTCGGCAACATCATCGACCGCTCGACCCTCGGCTATGTGGTCGACTACGTCCTGTTCCATACGCAGACCTGGTCGTTTGCCGTCTTCAACCTGGCTGATGCCTTCATTTCGGTCGGCGCCGCGCTGGTGGTGCTGCAGGAGATCCTCGACTGGCGCCGCGGTTCCGCCGGCGCAGGCCGCAACCCGCCCGACGGCGCTTGAAACGCCGGTCCTCAACACGCAAGATCGCCACGACATCCGGAGGAATTAGACAATGACCGATCGTTTCAAGGCCATCCTCATCTCGCGCGACGAGGAGAAGCGGCAGTCCGTTGCGGTGACAGAGCTGACCGAGGCGGACCTGATGGACGGCGACGTGACCGTCGCCGTCGAGGCCTCGACCGTCAACTACAAGGACGGCCTCGCGATCACCGGCAAGTCGCCGGTCGTGCGCCGCTTCCCGCTCGTCCCCGGCATCGATTTCGCAGGTACGGTGCTTTCCTCCTCGCATCCCGACTGGAAGGCCGGCGACAAGGTGATCCTCAACGGCTGGGGCACCGGCGAGACGCATCACGGCGCCTTTGCCGGCCGCTCGCGCGTCAAGGGCGACTGGCTGGTGCCGCTTCCGGCAGGCATGAGCGTCTTCGACGCGATGTCCGTGGGCACCGCCGGCTACACCGCCATGCTGTCGGTGATGGCGCTGGAGCGCCACGGCATCACACCGGACCGCGGCCCGATCGTGGTGACGGGCGCGGCCGGCGGCGTCGGCTCGGTCGCGATCGCCATCCTGTCCAAGCTCGGCTACCACGTCATCGCCTCGACCGGCCGCGTCTCCGAGGAGGCCTATCTGAAGGAACTCGGCGCGGCCGAGATCATTTCGCGCGATGAGTTGTCCGGACCGGCCAAGCCGCTCGCCAAGGAGCGCTGGGCGGGCGGCGTCGACGCCGTCGGCAGCCACACGCTCGCCAACGTCCTGTCGATGACCTCCTATGGCGGCGCCATCGCGGCCTGCGGCCTGGCACAGGGCATGGATCTTCCGGCGAGCGTTGCGCCTTTCATCCTGCGCGGCGTCTCCCTCCTCGGCATCGACTCCGTCATGGCGCCGAAAGCGCTGCGTCTGGAGGCGTGGAAGCGCATCGGCACCGATCTCGACCACGCCAAACTGTCGGCCATCTCCACCCGCATCGGCTTCGACGGTATCATCGACGCGGCGAAGGCGATCATCGACGGCCGCATCCGCGGCCGCGTGGTCATCGACATGGCGGGCGCGAAGTAGCCTGAAGTCAAGCTTTCCGAGCCTGTCGCTAAAATCTTAGCGTTCGGTCCAAACCTTTCTCCATCGCTGCCGGGCTACGGTCCGGCGCATGACGATGGGGCAGGAACCGAAAGCCGACGAACCTTCCGCGGGACCGGTGTCCCCGAAGGGCGCGAGCGGCCGTCTCGCGTTCAGGCTGCTGGTCACGATCAGCGCCTGCGTGACCGTGCTCGGCTTCGTCTCGCGTCTCACCGGCGGCCCGCTGTTCCTCGCGATCGCGCTTGTCTGCGCCGGCCTGGCCGGCCTGGCCGTGGCGCGCTGGGCCCAGATCCAGTTCCAGCGCAGCCGGGCGAGGGAGCGCGACGCCGCCGCGCGCACCCATGCCGAGATCGAGACCCTCGCCGACCGCATGTGGGAGATGCAGGAGAGCGAGGAGCGCTTCCACGGCCTGATCGACGCGCTCGGCGACCTCGTGGTGCATCGCGACCGCGCCGGCCGCATCGTCTACGTGAACTCGGTTTTCGCCGGCCTGTTGGGCACCAGCCCGCGCATTCTCGCCGGCCGCACCCTTGCAGAGCTCGGCATCGAGGTCGGGCTGGTGCCCGACGCGGCCTTCGTCGACGGCGAGTGCCTGAGCTCCACCGACGTGCCGATCCACACCGGTGGCGGCACCCGCTGGTTCTCCTGGATCGAGCTGTCGGTGCGCGACAAGTCGAACGGCGCGGTCTCGCACCGCGCGATCGCCCGCGACATCACCGCCCGCAAGCGAGCCGAGAAGTCGATGTCTGCGGCCAAGGCCCGTGCGGAGGATGCGAGCCGCGCCAAGTCGCAGTTCCTCGCCACCGTCAGCCATGAGATCCGCACGCCGATGAATGGCATCATGTGCATGGCCAAGCTGCTTGCCGACACCGAGCTCACGCCCGAACAGCAGACCTATGTCGGCGCCGTCTCCACCTCGGCATCGGCCCTGCTCGCCCTGATCGACGACCTGCTCGACTTCTCCAAGATCGAGGCCGGGCGCTTCGAGCTCGAACCGCTGCCGACCTCGGCGCGCGAGCTGGTGGAGAACGTCGTCGAGCTGCTCGCGGCCCGCGCCTACGGCAAGAATGTCGGGCTCGGCTGCCATGTATCGCCCGACGTGCCGGCGCAGTTCCTCGCCGACCCCGGCCGCCTGCGCCAGGTGCTGCTCAACCTCATCGGCAATGCGATCAAGTTCACCGACGACGGCGGCGTGCTGGTTTCGGTGACCACGTCGGGAACAGGTGCTGCGCGGCGGATCGCCTTCGCAGTCGCCGACACCGGGCCGGGTCTGCGCGAGGAGGATCTTGAGCGCATCTTCCGCGAGTTCGAGCAGGCCGACGGCACCTCGACGCGGCGGCACGGCGGCGCGGGCCTTGGCCTTGCGATCTCGCGCCGCATCGCCGAGGCGATGGGCGGCAAGATCACGGTCGAGAGCACCGAAGGCGAGGGCTCCGTCTTCACGCTCGACGTGCCGGCTCCGGCCGAGACCGAGGCGGAGGCGCAGCCGTCGCGGGCGCTTGCGGGCTTCGGCGTGGTGGTCTTCTCACACAACATCATCGAGGCGGAGGCGATCGCCCTCACCATGCGCGCACATGGTGGCTCGGCGGCGATCGCCCGCACGCCGGAGGAGACGATCGAGCGCCTGCGCGACAGCGATGCCCGCGCCGTGCTCATCGATGCCGCGCTCGAAAGCAGCGATGGCCGGATGCTGGCGAAGGTTCGCGGCGGCGTCGATCGGGAGATCGCCGCGCTCACGCTCATCGCACCGACCGACCGCGGCCGCCTGGCAGAATTCCGCGCCAACGGCTACGAGACCTTCCTCGCCCGGCCGGTGCGCGGCGAGACGCTGGTGCGCCTGCTTCTCCAGCGCGAGATTGCGACGTCGCGCGGAGCCGCCAGCGCGACCGGGCCGGCTGGCCGCCGCCCCTCGGCCAGCGGCCGCCTGCACGTGCTGCTCGCCGAGGACAACGAGATCAACGCACTCCTGGCCCGCGTCGCGTTGCAGAAGGCCGGCCATTCGGTCGACGTCGTCACCAATGGCAGGGCCGCCGTCGACGCGGTGATCGAGACCGCCAGCGTGCGCCGCTACGACGTGGTGCTGATGGATCTGCACATGCCGGTGATGGACGGGCTCGACGCCATCGCCCTGATTCGCAAGTTCGAGGACGAGAAGGGCCTGGTGCCCATTCCGATCGTGGTGCTGTCCGCCGACAGTCAGGAGGCAACCCGCCACGGCGTGCTCGCCCACGGCGCCTCCGGATTCGTCACCAAGCCGCTGGATCCGGCGAAGCTGGTCGAAGCGATCGAAGGCCAGGCGGCCGCCGCCTGAGGCCGGTCTTTCCACAGACCATCTTGCCGACACCGTTCCGTCATGGTCCTGTTGCAGGAAACCTGTATGTCGCATGCGACGGTGGCATTCGGAGGACAGGCGATGCACACGACGCTGGAGCGCGCGCGCACCACTTTCCCGCTTTCCCCGGCACGGCCGGCGGCAGAGGCGGTGATTCCCGCCGGGGCGCTTCTCGGCCGGATCGGCCAGCTCGAGGTGCGGCTGGCCCGCAATTCCTCGGAGATCGCGGCCGCGCAGGAAGTGCGCTTCCGGGTGTTCTACGACGAGCTCGGCGCTAAGCGCGACTATGTCCACGAGCTCGAGGCGCTGGATGCGGACCGCTTCGACGCAATCTGCGACCATCTCGTCGTCTTCGACACCGCCATCAGCGGGCCGGATCACCGCCAGATCGTCGGCACCTATCGGCTGCTGCGGCAGGATGTGGCTTCGGTGACCGGCGGCTTCTATTCCTCCGGCGAGTTCGAGCTGGACGTGCTGGTGGCCCGCCATCCCGGCCGCCGCTTCCTGGAGCTCGGCCGCTCCTGCGTGCTGCCGGAATATCGCACCAAGCGCACGGTCGAGCTGCTCTGGCAGGGCATCTGGGCCTATGCGCGGCGTCACAGCGTCGACGTCATGACCGGTTGCGCCTCTTTCCCGGGCGTCATTCCGGCCGCGCATGCCGAGGCGCTGTCATTCCTGGCGCATCATTGCGCGGCGGATGCGGACTGGCACACGCGGGCGGTTCCGGCGCGCTTCCACACCATGGACCTGATGCCGGTCGAGGCGGTGAACCAGAAGGCCGCGCTGCTTGCCATGCCGCCGCTGATCAAGGGCTATTTGAGGCTCGGCGCCCGCTTCGGCGAGGGCTGCGTGGTCGACCGCGACTTCGGCACGACGGACGTCTTCGTCATCCTGCCGGTGGAGCGGATCTCCGAGCGCTACATCAACTATTACGGCGCCGAGGCGACTCGCTTCGCGGCCTGAGACGAAGGCCTCTGCCGTCGGTTGATCTCGGTCAAGGCGAAGGCTTCCGGGCAGGCTATCGATCTTCCATCAACCGATGGAGGATCACATGCCCACCGATACCGCAATCGTCGTTGCCGGCGTTCTCGCCGCTTTCGCTTTCTTTACCGTCATACTGCTGTTCGTCGACATGACTTCGGCGGAGAAGTAGGATGTTACTGCTCGCGGCGAATGGCAAGCGGGCGACCGACGGCGGTCCGCGCGAGTGATCCGCGCCAGGGCCGGTTCGGCCCCTACGACACCCTTCGTCCGCCGGCGTCGATCACCACCTCGCCGTCCTCCTTGACGAACGGGCCGATGTCCGGATTGGGGAGGATGTCGAGCACGGCTTCGGAAGGCCGGCACAGTCTGGTGCCGAGCGGGGTTTCGACGATCGGCCGGTTGATCAGGATCGGGTGCGCCAGCATCATGTCGATCAATTCGTCGTCGCTCCATTTCGGGTCGGCCAGGCCGAGTTCCGCATAGGGCGTGCCTTTTTCGCGCAGCAGCGCGCGGGGCGTGATGCTCATCGCGTCGATCAGTTCCACCAGCCGCTCTCGCGACGGCGGCGTCTTGAGATATTCGATGACCACCGGCTCCTCGCCGGACTGCCGAATCATCGCCAGCGTGTTGCGCGAGGTGCCGCAGTCGGGATTGTGGTAGATGGTGACGGTCATTCGGCGGGTCTCGTTTCGAGGGCGTTTCTTGGGATGGCAAGCAGCCAGCCGGCCACCAACATGGCCAGCACCGCTCCCGCGAACTCGGCGGCAATGAAGCCCGGCAGGTCGGCCGGGCGGATGCCGGCGAAGGTGTCGCTGAAGGCGCGTGCGATGGCGACCGCCGGATTGGCAAAGGATGTCGAGGCGGTGAACCAGTAGGCCGCGGTGATGTAGAGGCCGACCAGCCAGGGGATTGCGTCGGAACGGAAGCGCAGTCCGGCGAGGATGGTGAACACCAGGCCGAAGGCCGCGACCGCCTCTGCGAGCCACTGGGCCGACCCGGTTCTCACCGTCGCCGACGCCTGCCAGATCGGCAGGTCGAACATGGCATGAGCGACGAGCGTGCCGACGATGCCGCCGATCACCTGGGCCGCGACGTAGGCGCCGGCCGCGTTCGCCCCGATCTCACGCCGTAGCGCGAAGACCAGCGTCACGGCCGGATTGAAATGCGCGCCGGACAGCGGCCCGAGGATGGTGATCAACACGACCAGGATCGCGCCGGTCGGCAGCGTATTGCCGAGAAGCGCCAGGGCGACGTCGTCGGTTAGCCTGTCGGCCATAATGCCGGAGCCGACCACGGTGGCCACCAGGATGCCCGTGCCTAGCGCCTCGGCCACGAGCCGGCGCGGAAGATCGATGCCCATCCTCATCCGGCCTTCGACAGGTCGCGGCCGATCTCGCTCAAGCGGCCCTGCAGGGTCAGCCGGTCGAGCGATTTCAGCGGCAGCGAGACGAAGATCGAGATGCGGTTGTTGAGCATGCGGTAGGCGTCGGCGAAGGCGAGGCGCTTCTCGGCCTCGGTGCCTTCGACGGCCGCCGGGTCCGGCACGCCCCAGTGCGCCGTCATCGGCTGGCCTGGCCATACCGGGCAGGCCTCGTTGGCGGCGTTGTCGCAGACGGTGAAGACGAAATCCATCACCGGCGCATCCGGCTGGGCGAACTCCTCCCAGTCCTTCGAGCGGGCGAAGGCGGTGTCGTGGTTGAGGGTCTTCAGCAGTTCGAGCGCATAGGGGTGCACCTCGCCCTTCGGATGCGAGCCGGCCGAAAAGGCGCGGAAGCGGCCCTGGCCGGCCCGGGTGAGGATCGCCTCGGCGAGGATCGAACGGGCGGAATTGCCCGTGCATAAAAACAGCACGTTGTAGATCTGGTCGCTCATCGTATTTCCTCCATCGCCCGGACCCAGCCGGGCCCGGTCGTCAGCAGCGGCACGTGACGGCGTCGATGACCGGCCGGCAGAGTTCGGGCCGGCCCTCGCAGCAGTCTTCCATCAGATATGCAAGCAGGTCGCGGAAGCCGGTCATGTCGGCAGTGTAGCGCACCGTCCGCCCCTCGCGCCCCGGACGGACCAGCCCGGCCTGCGCCAGGACCTTGAGATGCGCCGAGACAGTGTTCTGTATCGCGCCAAGCCGTTCCGCGATCTCGCCGGCCGGCACACCATCGGCGCCCGCGCGCACCAGCAGGCGGAAAATGTCGAGCCGGGTTTCCTGACCGAGGGCGGCAAGGGCGGCGAGGGATGATTTTGTGTCCATATATCCAAGTATCCGGATATATGAACCGATACAACCGCCATATGACACGCATGTGACGGCAGTGGCGGTGCCGCTATCCCTCGCGCGGAACCAGCGCGCCGGCCTCGCGGTCGGATGCGCGATCGCTGGCAAGTAGGCCGGCGGCGACGCCCTCGCGGTCCGCCGCGCTGCGGTTCTGGCTCATCTTGCGCTTGCCTTCGAGCCGGGTGATCGGCAGCCGCAGGCCGACGATGCCCTTGAGCTGCGCCCTCACGAACGGCTCCGGCGCGTCTGCGACCGCCCAGGGCGTCGCGCGGCCGGTCTCGTGCAGGTCGGTCAGGCGGCGCACCACGTCGAGCAGGCGCGCGTCATCCTCGTAGAACTCCGCCGGCCCGTAGGCATGCAGCGCGACATAGTTCCAGGTGGGCACCACCTTGCCGTGCTCGCGCTTGCTCTCGTACCAGGAGGGGGTGACATAGGCGTCCGGCCCGGAGAAGATCACCATCGCTTCGCCGATCGCCGGCAGCTTCCATTGCGGATTGGCCTTGGCGAGATGGCCGTGCAGGACGAGCTGCCCATCGCCCCCCTCCTCGAGAAACAGTGGCAGGGGCGTTGCGACGAGCCCTTCCGGCGTCGCCGTCACCAGCGTCGACAGGCGCGCAGCGCGGATGATGCGCGCAAGTTCGGCGGGATCGTCTTCCCGGAAGGCCGGCGGCACATACATGGCGGGGGCTCCTATCTGGCGAATCTGCGCGCGCCCGCGACGCAGGCGATAACGGCGACCGTAACGGCGAGCATCGCCGGCGTCACGCTTTCGCCGAGCAGCGTCGCAGCGAGCGCAAGGCCGAAGAAGGGCTGCAGCAGCTGCAGCTGTCCGACCGCGGCGATGCCGCCCTGAGCGAGGCCGCGATACCAGAAGATGAAGCCGATCAGCATCGAGAACAGCGAGACATAGGCAAGCCCGACCCAGGCCGGCGCCCCGATGCCGGCAAGGCTCGCCGGCATGGTGAGTGCGGCGAGCACCGCCATCACCGGCAGCGACAGGACCAGTGCCCAGGATATGACCTGCCACCCGCCCAGCGTGCGCGACAGCCGCGCACCCTCGGCATAGCCGAGCCCGCAGACGACGACCGCCGCCAGCATCAGCGCGTCGCCGACCGGCGAGGCCGCCACGCCCTGCGACAGTGCGAAGCCGGCGACCAGCACGCTGCCGAGAATGGAGAAGACCCAGAAGGCGGGCCTCGGTCGCTCACCGCCGCGCAGCACGCCGAAGATAGCGGTTGCGAGCGGCAGGAGGCCGATGAAGACGATGGAGCGCGCCGAAGTGATGTGCTGCAGCGCCAGCGCCGTCAGCAGCGGGAAGCCGACGACGACGCCGAGCGCCACGACCAGCAGCGAAACTATGTCGCGCCGCGCCGGCCGGCTCTCCCGAAAGGCGACGAGCAGGCCGAGCGCGAGAACGCCGGCAATCGCCGCGCGCGCGACCGTGAGGAACAGCGGGTCGAACTGCATGACCGCGATGCGGGTTGCCGGGAGCGAGCCCGAGAAGATCACGACGCCGATCAGCCCGTTGATCCACGCGATCGCCGTCCTGTCCATTTTTCACCTCGTCCCAGCGCCCCCGCGCGGCGCGGACAATGCGTCAGGACTGGACCAAGATATTGGGCCACACGACGGAGTATGGAGGGACAGCGCGGACAGTCCTGCCAGCCTGCCGGAGAGCCTTAGCCGCGCAGCCCCCGCGACAGGAACGAATCGACCAGCGAATCGAACACGGCGCGGACGCGCGGGACGCGGGCGAGGTTTTCGTGCGTCACGATCCAGGTCTCGATCACCGTCACCTCGACCGCCGGCAGGATGCGCACGAGGTTCGGGTCGCTCTCGCCGACGGGGATCTGGGCGATGCCGATGCCGACGCCGGCGCGAGTGGCGGCGATCTGCGCCGGGTGGCTGTCGGTGCGCAGCACGAAACGGTCGCGCGAGAGCGTGCCGCCGAGCCGCTCGGCCAGGATCGCCGCGATAGCGAGATCGGCCCGGTTGCGGTCGGGGCCGATGATGTCGTGGTCCGCGATCTCCGAGACGTCGGCGGGCGCGCCGCGCCGCGCGATGTAGGCGTGCGAGGCGAACAGGCCGAGCGGGATGGAGGCGACCTTGCGCGCCACCAGCGCCTCCTGCTTCGGCGTCACGGTCCTGACCGCCACGTCGACCTCCTGCGCCAGCAGGTCGGCCGGCGCGTTGGAGAGCGACAGCTCGATGCGGATGCCGGGATGCTCGATGCGCAGCCGGGCGAGCATCGCCGGGATGACCTCGATGCCCATGAATTCCGGCACGCTGACGCGCACGATGCCGGCGACCTCGCCGCCCGGAGCGGACGCCTGCCGCACGAACAGGTCGGACGCCATCGCCATGGCGCGGGCGGAATCGCGCAGCGTTTCGGCGGTCTCGGTCGGCGTCAGGCCATTGACCGAGCGGGTGAAGAGCACCGTGCCGAGCTCGCGCTCCAGCGACTCGATCCGGTTGCGCACCGTCGGGTGCGACAGGCCGAGCCGGCGCGCGGCGGCCGACAGGCTGCCTTCCTCGAGCACGGCGAGGAAGATGCGCTGGTCGTCCCAGGAGATCGGCAGGCTCATAAAAATATTACTAGCAGATGTTAGATAATTTGCAATTTTCTTTCATGTAGCGAAGGCCCAGTTTCCGCCCATCGTGATGAACCAAGGAGCAGGAGTGATGGACGGAAAGAGGACGGCGCTGGTGCTGGGCGCGACGGGCGGGATCGGCGGCGGCATCGCCGCGGCGCTGGTGAAGCATGGCTGGCGGGTGCGCGGGCTGGCGCGCAACCTGGAGGCCGCCGGAAGGGCGGGGCCTGCAAAGGTCGAGTGGATCGAGGGCGACGCGATGCGGCGCGACGATGTGGTGCGGGCGGCAAGGGGCGCGGAGATCATCGTGCATGCGGTGAACCCGCCGAACTATGCCAACTGGGACAAGCTGGTTCTGCCGATGATCGACAACACGATCGCGGCGGCGCGGGCGGCGCGCGCGCGCGTGGTGCTGCCGGGGACGATCTACAATTTCGACCCGGCCGAGACGCCGCTGCTCGGCGAGCATTCGCCGCAGCGGCCGAAGAGCCGCAAGGGCGCGATCCGCGTGGCGATGGAAAAGCGGCTGGAGGAGGCGGCACCCCAGGTGCCGTCGCTGATCCTGCGGGCGGGCGATTTCTTCGGCCCCGGCGTGCGGTCGAGCTGGTTCGCGCAAGCGATGGTGGCGCCGGGCAAGCCGCTGCGGCGCATCGTCAATCCGGCCAGGGGGCCGGGGCACAGCTGGGCCTATCTTCCAGACCTTGCCGAAACCTTCGCCCGGCTGGTCGAGGCGTCGGCGCGGCTGCGCCCCTTCGAGCGGGTGCAGTTCGAGGGGCTCTACGACGACACCGGCGAGAAGATGGTGGAGGCGATCCGCCGCGCCGCCGGCCGCAGGCTCCCCGTCTACCGCTTCCCGTGGTGGCTGATGCGGCTCGCGGCCCCCTTCGGCGGCCTGCCGCGCGAGGCGGCGGAGATCGCGCCCCACTGGCGCCACCCGTCGCGGCTGGACAATGCCCGTCTCGTCGAGCTGATCGGGCCCGAGCCGGCGACGCCGCTGGACGCCGCCGTGCGGGCGAGCCTCGCCGAGATGGGCTGCCTGGCAGACGCCATGCAGCCGGCGCTGCGGGCAGCCTCGGCCTGAGCCTTGGTTGTATCCAAATGGATATAACGATGTGCGTGCAAAAACCCGCGCAAACATGCGGCCGGCGGGTCAGGATGTGTCCGGCGCCAGCGCCTCGCGGGCGAAATAGTTCATGTCGCCGAGCGTCGAGTGGATGTCGAGGCGGCGCGGTCCGGGCTTGATCTGCCCGGGCGGACGCCCGGCGCGCAGCGGCGATTGGCGCACGTAGCGCAAGGCCGGCCCGGCCGCCGCGCCGGCGGCCTGCCTGACGCGCGCCTGGGCGGTGGCCCGCGCATCCGCCGCGGCGCGGGCCCGCCAGCGGGCGAAGCGCAGCGCCTGGCCCGGCACGTCGTCGAGGGCCGCGCGCAGGGCCGCGATGCGGCGGAAGAGCCGGCGGGCATCGATCGGGTCTCCCGGACGGCAAAGCGGGCGCACAGGCGCGGGCGGCGGCGCGCCGGGGGCGAGAGAGAGGATGCGCGGCACGTCGCGCGCGGCGCGCGGCCGTGGCGGGCCGGGCCGCGTCAACGGATCGAGGAGCGGAAAGACGTAGGCACGCGGGCGGGGTGCTGCGCCGCGGAAGGCGGCGACGCTCATGCCGTAGGGCAACACGACGCCGGTGCCGGCGCCCTCGCGCACGAAGAGCGACGTGTGCCGCGCCGCCAGCCGCGGCCGCCCCGGCCCGACCTCCACCACCACGTCCCGCGCCGCCACGACGATCAGCCGCCGCACGGCGGATTCGGTGGGCAGCAGGAGCCTGAGCACCGCGCGGTAGGCGCGACGCGGGAGGGTGGCCCTGCCTTCCGGCAACCCGGCGCCCTGCGCCGCGCCATGGGCGGGGGTCGCCGGAAGGACGAGCCCGACCATGGTCATAATCACCTCCAGCACCCGCCACAGCCGCTCCCTGTTCGTCTCGACCACCCCTTCCCACTCAATCACCGCGCCCTCCTTTCGTTGAGGCGGGGAGGAGTGTGCGGGAGGTGGAGAGGGGGGTGGATCGAAAAGCGCGACGCCCCCTTCTCCCCTTGTGGGAGAAAATGTCGGCGAAGCCGACGGATGAGGGGTGTTGCGAGGAGCGGGACGGTGCAGAAAAGACGATGAAGGCGCGAAATCTGTCCACGCCTCGTTCCGTCCAGTACGCGTCATCTGACCTCGCCTTCGCTTCGCGCCGACCACCTTCTCCTATTCGAGGTGCAAGGGTAGGATGGCGCTCATGCCGCATCGGCCCACGCCGCCTCGCAAGAAAGCCTTCGCCCGCGCCTTGCGGCGCGAGCCGACGGAGGCCGAGGCTCGCCTGTGGGAGGAACTGCGCGACCGTCGACTCGACGGGATCAAGTTCCGACGGCAGGTACCGTTCGATCCCTACATCGCCGATTTCCTCTGCGCGGAGGCGAAGCTGGTCATCGAGGTTGACGGATCGCAGCACGGAGGCTCGATCGGCGATCAGAGCCGGACGGCATTCTTCAACGGTCTCGGCTTCCGCGTCCTGCGGTTCTGGAACGATGAAGTGCTGCACGAGATGAACCCCGTCTGCGACACGATCATCGCCTATGTTCGGGATCAGACGCTGCAGCCGTGGCGATAGGGGCGAGGCCAGCGCGACGCCCCCCTTCTCCCCTTGTGGGAGAAGGTGCCCCGAAGGGGCGGATGAGGGGTGTTGGAAGGAATGTGGCGTTGAAGATTGGCCGCCGCCTGGCCTCGCCGCCCCGCGAACCCGCCGCCGCCTCACTCCGTCCAGCACCCCTCATCCGTCGCCTTTTCTCGAACTTGGCCGTCGCCAAGTCCGAGGGCGACACCTTCTCCCACAAGGGGAGAAGGTAGGGCGCCGCGCTTGTGTCGAGGTCCAAAGCCGCCCACACTCACACCATGCCGGACGCGATGTCAGCCGCCTTCGCAAAGCTCCGCCGCGCAACAGGAGGGTTGCGGCATGTCGTGGAGGGCACGTCCTACGGCACGCCGGGCGCGGAAGGTCGGCAAGAGGATGCTCGCCCGCCTCAAGGAGGCGGAGACTGTGGTGCTGTCCTGCGCGCGGAGGACAAAGCGCTGCTGATCGAGCCGGCACCGGAGATCTACTTCGAGACCGAACACTATCGCGGTTGGCCGGTAGTGCTGACGAAGATTGATGCGATTTCGGACGCGGAACTGCGGCATTGGCTGGAGGCTACAGGCGACCGGGAGGATGATAAGGGAGCGGGAATAGTGCGCGACCTCCCTCTCGGTCGTAGGGAAAAAATAGTCGAACCGGGGAGCGAGAGGCACGATGAAGCATATGGCTCCAACTTGCAGGCGCCACTCTATATCAGAACGGTCTTTAATGCATCGTCACTCGTGTTGAAGCTGACCGAGTCACTTTACATGCCGCGAAGCTTCGGTCTAAATAGGGATCCTCTTAGCTGGGTCGACTTGACATTCGTTAGGTAAACTCATTGCCGGGTGTAGAGCCAGGCAGAATTCAATTGCGTGATACTCGCCGACGGAGTTTCGATAAAATTCCTATCGGCGGAAGAGCTCGATAGGAATTTTATCGAAACTCCGTCTTGCTCCAAGTAAGGGGTCGAATGAGCCATCCTTTTAAGCATCCGGCTGCGAAGTCGTTGCTCAATCGGGTGGCTCATTTGTTTCAATCAGACGGCACCTATGTAGCGCGTGATAGTAACATCGTATTCGTATGTGGTGGTCCATATAAAGTCGTCACGACAATGCGTAGACGGTTCATGGATTATTCAGAGAGAGAGATTCCTAATCTTAGAATGTTTTTGGCTGAGAATGCTGAGAAAGATTATGTTACCCATGAGGAGCCAGAATTTCATAATGTAGCGGAATTCGAGAATCTGATTGGGGAGGTTTCTGACTGTGTGATTATTTTTCCCGAGAGTGCGGGATCGTTCGCGGAGTTAGGTTATTTTGCGAATATTGAATCGGTACGGAAGATAACCTTAGTTGTTCATGATGCGAATCTGCAAAGTGATGATAGTTTCATCCTCCGCGGACCGGTCGATTTATTTGATCGGCATTCAGACTTTAGGAAAGTAATTCATGTAGATTACACCGATCCGAATATGAATCTGATACGCGATAGGCTTCTTAAAAGAATACCTGGAAAACAAAGAAAGAGATTTGGAAACAAACTATACAAGAATCTAAGCTTCAAAGAGAAATTCTTTATAGTATTTTCGTTGATAGAGATATTTATTTATATTAACGTGGAAGGAATTGAGTATGCATTCAAGTCAATATTCAAGCACGCAAGTCGAAATGATATCAATCATATAGTATCAATTCTGGTTGCGGCTCGACTCATCGAGCGTCACCCGCGTGAGAGGGAACATTTTCAAGTTCTTCAGCATAGACCGTTTATGGAATTTGAATCGCACGACCCTGCCGCGTTTCGCCTCCAAATTCTAGCGTTCTATTCGGAGCATGATCCCCAGCTCGCCGCGCTTGCAGAAGGGGCTGCGTCGTGATGCTGAGACTCCTAGAGGAGGCAACTGGGCTGAGTGCGGCGGATTTGCTGTCGATTATTAAGACGGCTAGCCGAAGATACAAGTCTTATACAATTGCAAAGAGAACTGGCGGCCGACGGCCGATAAGCCACCCTTCGCCTGAGATAAAGTTTTTGCAGAGGTGGCTGGTAGACAATGTATTCTCGCTATTGCCGATTCACGAAACGGTAAAATCGTATCGCAGCAGCCTAAGTGTAGCCGATAACGCGAGAGTTCATGTTAAGAATAAATATCTTCTAAAAATGGATTTTAAGGATTTCTTTGTATCAATTAAATCTCAAGACGTAAGAAATATGATAGAGAGTAATCTAGATAGATTAAAGAGTTTAAAATTATCAAGTGAAGATATATCACATATTATATCAATAGTATGTAAAGATGGGTGCTTGACAATAGGAGCGCCTAGTTCTCCGATAATATCAAATGCTATATTATACGAATTTGACTGTAGAATAGGAGAGGTATGCTCCTCACGTGGAATTAGCTACTCAAGATATGCTGACGATATAGCATTCTCGACCAACAGGCCGAACCAGCTTGAATCGCTGATTGGTGATGTGAAAACGATACTGCATGAGCTAAAGTCACCTAATATAACGATAAACGAAAAAAAGACGATATTATCATCCAGAAAGCATAGAAGGAAAATAACAGGAATAATTCTGACATCTGATGAAAGATTATCCATAGGCCGTAAAAAGAAAAGAGAAATTCGCTCTCTTATATTTAAATATATAATGAATGAACTTTCTGAAGATAAGATATCCTATCTGCGAGGATACCTTTCATATTCTAAATCTGTAGAACCGTTATTTGTTGAACGGGTTTCTATAAAGTATGGTGAGAACAAAATATTGGAGCTTATGAATGAACCTCTTATTTCCCGTAAGGGTAGTTAGAAGTGAATCGGTAAAATTAGCAATTGAAATTGGATCGGCGGAATCTCTCCCCGCTAACATTTCTGCATTATGCGCCGCGATCGCCGCCATGTCGACGATGTCGCTGTATTCGACCGGCAGCCCCACGGCCTGAAGCGGCCTATTGAGTCCGACGATCATCGGGCCGCTGAGGGCATCCCAGTCCAGGTCGAGGCGGAATAGAGAGCGGGCATGATCGGTAGGCGGGTTGAGAACGGAGAGGTCGCGGGAGGGTAGTGCTGCTCCATCAGGCAATGATTGGGCGCGGCATAGGAAAGAGGCGCGTTGGAAGGCGGTCTTGCGCCCCCCTCACCCAATCCTGTTCAGCGCCACCCTCTCCAGAAACGCCCCATACCCCCCGACGATGCCGTTGCCGATGGGGATGCCGCGGGCCAGCACGCGCAGGGCGGTGAGGTAGCGGCTTTCGAGGCTGATGGAGTGGAATTTTCGCCGGTCGACCCAGAGCGTGGCGAGCTCCACATGCACGCCGAAGACGCCCTGATAGTCGCGCCGCGTCTTGACGACCTCGATCACGCTCGGCCGGTAGCCGGTGGCGGACAGGGCGGCCAGCAGCTCGTCGCGGCTTGCGAGCTTCGCCTCGATCTCGTTGAAGCGCGGGAAGATCGCGGCGAGGACGGAGGCCCTGGTGGGGAAGGTGATCTTCTCGCTGGGCGCAAAGGCGCTGAACTCGTCGAAGGCCTCGATGATCGGCTTGACCTTCAGGCCCTCGCCCCTGAACTTGATGTTGTCCCGCTTGCCGTGCACGAACAGGTAGACGTCGCGGTTCTTCTCCTCGGCGCGGGCGACCTTGTCCTTGAGGCGGCCGAAGCTGAGGGGGATGTCGACGGCATCGTCGGCCGGCCAGAAGGCGCGCCACTCCCATGTCGTTCTGGAGCGCACATAAGCGGGGCGCGCGGCGGCGGATTTCTTCTTCGCGGGCTTCGCCGGCTTCGGGACGTCGCCGGCATCGAGCAGATAGGTGCCGAGCCGCTGGCGCATGACGACGAGGGCGTCGGCGACGCCGCGCCCGACCAGGTCCATCCGGCGCAGCGCATCGACGCGGCTGTCGTGGCCCGGCAGCCACCTGTCCGGATAGGCGCGTTCGAACACGGCGCCGATCATGCCGCAGGCGTGCAGCAGCGAGCTCAGCGCGGCCTGTTCCGGGTCCGGCAAATCATCGGTCTCGATCAGCGCCATCAGCGGGTCGCGGATGCCGTCGACCTCGGCGGCGGCATAGCCGACGATCTTCGACTGGACGAAGCCCCACAGGATCTTCTGCGCGCGGACGTGCACGGCGCCCTTGGCCGCGAGGGAAGCGAGCGTCCCGGACCGCAATTCGCCGACGCGGCCGACCACCTCGTTGAGCATCACCGCCATCGGTGCCCTGCCGCCGAGGCGGTCGAGGACGGTCAGCGCGAGCGGCGGGGCGGCGTCGTGCGGATCGTTCGGCCGGACGGCGAAGACGGTGTCGAGGTCGCTGTCAATCCTGTCCTGGAACGACAGATCCATCAGATGGGCCCCGGCCAGGGCGAAGTCGGCATCCGACCAGGCGGCGAGCGAGCCGGCGGCCTTCGGCACCGCCAGGCTCAAAAGCGTGAAGGCCTCGGCGATCGAAAAGCCGTCCGGAGACGTGGACGAGAGGGCGCGCACGAGGGTCACCGCCATGCGGGGAGGAGATAGGACAGGGCGCCGCCGGCCGCGCCGAGGCCGAGGATAACGGCGATGGGGCTGGTCCTCGTGCGGACGATCAGGAGATAGGACAGGACCGCGAGCGCAACGGTGATCGGGCCTGTCAGCGCGGTCTTGGCCACGGCGTAGATGCCGGAGCACATCAGGCCGATCGAGATCGGTTCGAGGCCGTTCTGCACCGCGCGCCGCCAGGGCGTCTCGCCGATCCGGTTCCAGACCCGGCCGACCCACAGGCACAGCACGCTGGAGGGGACGAAGAAGGCGAGGCCTGCGACGACAGCGGCGAGCGCGCCGCCGATCTGGGCGCCGAGCAGCACCACCATCGTCATATTGGGGCCCGGCGCAAGCTGGCCGATGCCGTAGGTCTTGATGAAGACCTGCGGGCCGATGCCGAACTGCGCCGAAAGCACGTCCTGCATCTCGTGCAGCACGGCCGTCCCCCCGCCCACCGCGAAGACGGACAACAGGACGAAGGTGAGGGCGAGCTTAATCAGCATCCGGCCGCTTCGCTTTCGCCGGGCGGTTGAGGAAGATCGCGATGGGAGCCACAACCATCAGCACCTGCGGCAGGGAGAGGCCGGCAAGGCTCATCAGCACGAAGGTGAGGAGCGCGATGGCGAGATATTTCAGTTCGAAGATGCGGCCTTCTGCCAGCCGGACGGTGACCGAGGACAGCAGGCCGACGGCGGCGGCCGCGACGCCGACGAGGAAGTAGCCGGCGACGGCGCTGTCGGGATTGCTGAGGTAGAGCATGCCGACGGCGACGACGAAGAGGCAGCCGGGCAGCAGCAGGGCGGCCGCGGCGACGAAGGCGCCCACCGTGCCGCGCAGCCTGTCGCCCGCCAGGACCGCGATGTTGACGGCGTTGAGCCCGGGCATCGTCTGGCTGATGGCGAGCATGGCCTTGAACTCGTCGAGGCTGAACCAGCGCTTCTTCTCGGTGAGGAGGATCTTCTGGTAGGCGACGACGCCGCCGCCGAAGCTCGCCGCGCCGACGATGAGGAACTCCCGGAAGATCTCGCCGAGGAGTGCGGTTTTCCGTTCAACGACCAGTTCCGTCATCGACCCCGCCCGGCTTGGTTGCCCGACCCGTCCAAAAGCCCTCCGCTGGCAGCCTTGCGGGCTGCCGGGTCCTCACGCGCCTGCGTTATACGCCGCGATCGCGGCCATGTTGACGATATCGCTGTCCTTCGCCGACAGGCCGACGATCTGCACCGGCTTGTTGAGGCCGACGATCATCGGCCCGATGACGGTGCAGCCGCCGAGTTCCTGCAGCATCTTGGTCGAGATCGAGGCGGAGTGGAAGGCGGGCATGACCAGCACGTTGGCCGGGCCGGAGAGGCGGCAGAACGGGTAGCGCTGCTGCATCAGGCGGTGGTCGAGCGCGACGTCGGCGGCCATCTCGCCGTCATATTCGAAGTCGACGCGGCGCTTGTCGAGGATCTTCACCGCCTCCTGCACCCGCTCCGAGCGCTCGCCGGCGGGGTGGCCGAAGGTGGAGTAGGCGAGCATGGCTACGCGGGGTTCATAACCCATCCTGCGCGCGAAGCCGGCGGTCTCCTCGGCGATGTCGGCGAGCTCCTCGGCGTTGGGCATGTCGTGCACGGCGGTGTCGGCGACGATGACGGTGCGGCCGCGGCAGAGCGCCAGCGACACGCCGACGACGCGGTGGCCTGGCTTGGCGTCGATGACGCGGCGCACGTCCTCAAGTGCCGTCGAATAGTTGCGCGTGACGCCGGTGACCATGGCATCGGCGTCGCCCAGCGCCACCATGCAGGCGGCGAAGTGGTTGCGGTCGTTGTTGATCAGCCGCTGGCAGTCGCGCAGCAGAAAGCCTTTCCGCTGCATCTTCTCGTAGAGATGGTCGGCATAGATGGCGTTGCGGCGCGAGAGCCGCGCATTGATGACCTCGATGCCCTGCTTGTTGAGGTCGACGCCGGCATTGCGCGCGTTCTCGCGCACGACCTCCTCGCGGCCGACGAGGATGGCGGTGCCGAGCTTCTGGTTCACATAGGAGACGGCGGCGCGCATCACCTGCTCCTCCTCGCCCTCGGCAAAGACGGTGCGCTTGGGCTGGCGGCGCACGCGGTCGTAGATGCGCTGCAGGGTGGACGCGATCGGGTCGCGGCGGGCCGACAGCTCCTGCGCGTAGCGGTCGAAGTCGAGGATCGGCCGGCCGGCGACGCCCGAGTCGATCGCCGCGCGGGCCACCGCGACGGGGATGGCGGAGATCAGGCGCGGGTCGAAGGGGACCGGGATGATGTAGTTCGGACCGAACTTCGGCCGGTTGCCCTGATAGGCGGCGGCGACGTCGTCGGGCACGTCCTCGCGGGCAAGGGCCGCGAGTGCGCGCGCGGCGGCGATCTTCATCGGCTCGTTGATGGTGGTGGCGCGCACGTCCAGCGCGCCGCGGAAGATGTAGGGGAAGCCGAGCACGTTGTTGACCTGGTTCGGATAGTCCGAGCGGCCGGTCGCCATGATCGCGTCGGTGCGGATCTCGGCGACCTCCTCCGGCGTGATCTCGGGGTCCGGATTGGCCATGGCGAAGATGATCGGGTTCTTGGCCATGGATTTCACCATAGCCGGCGTCAGCGCGCCCTTGGCGGACAGGCCGAAGAAGATGTCCGCGCCATCGAGTGCGTCGGCGAGCGAGCGCGCGTCGGTCTTCGCCGCATGCGCCGACTTCCACTGGTTCATGCCCTCGGTGCGGCCCTGGTAGACCACGCCCTTGGTGTCGCAGAGAATGACGTTCTCCGGCGCGAAGCCGAGCGACTTGACCAGCTCGATGCAGGCGATGCCGGCCGCACCCGCGCCGTTGCAGACGAGCTTGGCCGTCTTCATGTCCCGGCCGGTGATCTCCAGCGCGTTGATCAAGCCGGCGGTGGCGATGATGGCCGTGCCGTGCTGGTCGTCGTGGAAGACCGGAATGTTCATCAATTCACGCAGCCGCTGCTCGATGATGAAGCACTCTGGCGCCTTGATGTCTTCAAGGTTGATGCCGCCGAAGGAAGGGCCGAGTAGTTTGACGCAGTTGATGAAGGCATCGGCGTCCTCGGTCTCGACCTCGAGGTCGATGGAATCGACGTCGGCGAAGCGCTTGAACAGCACCGCCTTGCCTTCCATGACGGGCTTGGAGGCAAGCGCGCCGAGATTGCCCAGCCCCAGGATCGCGGTGCCGTTGGAGATGACGGCGACCATGTTGCCGCGCGTGGTGTAGTCGTAGGCGCGGGACGGGTCCTCGGCGATCGCCTTCACGGGAACGGCGACGCCGGGCGAATAGGCGAGCGAGAGATCCCGCTGCGTTGCCATCGGCTTGGTCGGCGAGATTTCCAGCTTGCCGGGCCGTCCGGTCGCGTGGAAGTCGAGCGCCTCCTGCGCGGAGACCTGCGGCCCGCTCTCGTTCCTGTCCCTCGATGCCATGCGTGTTTCCTGCCCGGTCGCGTTTCTTTTGTGGAGCGTTCGGGATTAAGGCTACACTTCGCCTTCGTAAAGCGACAAGGACGGTCTGGAGAAAAAAGTCCCCCTCCCCCTTGTGGGGAGGGGTTAGGGGTGGGGGTTATCGGCCCGTCCCCAGACATGGAAGCCGTGATGGAGTGGCAGACGGATCATACCCCCACCCCTAACCCCTCTCCACAAGGGGGAGGGGGAGACGCGACCGCCCCGGCCGTGGCGATCCCCTCAGCGGCGGGTGCCACGCCGATGATGGAGCAGTTCATCGAGATCAAGGCGGCGAACCCGGACTCGATCCTGTTCTACCGCATGGGCGACTTCTACGAGATGTTCTTCGCCGACGCGGAGATCGCCAGCCGTGCGCTCGGCATCACACTGACCAAGCGCGGCAAGCATGCGGGCGAGGACATCCCGATGTGCGGCGTGCCGGTGCATGCCGCCGACGACTACCTGCAGAAGCTGATCGGCCTCGGCTACCGGGTCGCGGTGTGCGAGCAGGTGGAGGACCCGGCCGAGGCGAAGAAGCGCGGCTCGAAATCGGTGGTGCGACGCGACGTGGTGCGGCTGGTGACGCCCGGCACGATCACCGAGGAGAAGCTGCTCGACGCCAACGAGGCGAGCTACCTGATGGCGCTGGGGCGTGTGAAGGGCGAGGAGGCGCGGCTGGCGCTCGCCTGGATCTACATCTCGACCGGCGCGTTCCGCGTCGCGGAGACGATGCCGGACCGGCTGCTCGCCGACATCCTCCGGGTCGATCCGCGCGAGCTCATCCTGGCCGACCCGGTATTCCACGATCCGCAGCTGCGGCCGGTGCTGGACGTGATCGGCCGCAGGGCGAACCCGCAGCCGCCGATCCTGTTCGATTCGGCGACCGCCGAAACGCGCATTTCACGCTATTTCGGCGTGGCGACGCTGGACGGGTTCGGCAAGTTCTCGCGGCCCGAGCTGTCGGCCATCGCGGGCGCCATCGCCTATGTGGAGAAGACGCAGAAGGCCGAGCGCGCGCCGCTGTCGCGACCGGAGCGCGAAGAGGCGGGCGCCGCGCTGTTCATCGACGCGGCCACGCGCTCGAACCTCGAACTGCTGCGCACCCTGTCCGGCAGCCGCGACGGCAGCCTGGTGAAGGCGGTGGACCGCACGGTTACGGGCGGCGGGGCGAGGCTGCTGGCCGAGCGGATCATGTCGCCGCTGACCGACCCCGACGCGGTCAACGAGCGGCTCGATTCGGTGTCGTTCTTCCGCGCCGAGCCACGGGTCTGCGAGGCAGTACGCGCGGCGCTGAAGGGTGCGCCGGACATGCCGCGCGCGCTGTCGCGGCTGGCGCTGAACCGCGGCGGGCCGCGCGACATGGGCGCGCTGGCGGCGGGGCTGAAGGCGGCGCGCGAGATCGCCGGGCTGTTTGCGGACCGGCCGCTGCCCGCCGAGATCGCCACGGCGGTGGAGGCGATGAAGGCGCTGCCGACGGCCCTCGGCGAGCATCTCGACCGGGCGCTTGCCGACGAGCTGCCGCTCTTGAAGCGCGATGGCGGCTTCGTGCGGGGCGGCTATGACGGCGAGCTGGACGAGATGCGGGCGCTGCGCGACCAGTCGCGGCGGGTGATCGCCGGCATGGAGCGGGATCTTATCGAAGAGACCGGCATCCGCTCGCTGAAGATCCGGCACAACAACGTGCTAGGCTACTACATCGAGGTGACGGCGAACCATCACGAGACCATGACCGGCACCGACGCCGCCAAGGCGCGCTTCATCCACCGCCAGACCATGGCGAGCGCCATGCGTTTCACCACGACGGAACTTGCGGGGCTGGAGACCAAGATCGCCAACGCCGCCGACCGGGCGCTGAGCGTCGAGCTCACCGTGTTCGACCGGCTGCTCGGCGAGATCGTCGCGGAGGCGGATGCGATCAGAGCAGGGGCCGGGGCGCTGGCCGTGCTCGACGTGTCGTCGTCCTTCGCCTATCTCGCCGAGCGCGAGGACTATTGCCGCCCGCTGGTCGACGGCTCGCTCGCCTTCCGTATCGAGGGCGGGCGCCATCCGGTGGTCGAGCAGGCATTGCGCCGGCAGGCGGCCGATCCCTTCGTCGCCAACGACGCCGACCTGTCGCCGCAGGGCAACGACCGCCACGGCGCGATCTGGCTTCTGACCGGACCGAACATGGGCGGCAAGTCGACGTTCCTGCGCCAGAACGCGCTGATCGCCATTCTGGCGCAGGCGGGTTCGTTCGTGCCGGCGCGGGCCGCGCATATCGGCGTGGTGGACCGGCTGTTCTCCCGCGTCGGCGCTTCGGACGACCTGGCGCGCGGGCGCTCGACCTTCATGGTGGAGATGGTCGAGACCTCGGCGATCCTGAACCAGGCGGGTGAGCGGGCGCTGGTGATCCTGGACGAGATCGGCCGTGGCACGGCGACCTATGACGGCCTGTCGATCGCCTGGGCGGCGGTGGAATATCTGCACGAGAAGAACCACTGCCGCGCGGTCTTCGCCACGCATTTCCACGAGCTGACCGTGCTCGCTGGCAAGCTGCCGCGGCTGCACAATGTGACGATGCGGGTGAAGGAATGGGAGGGCGACGTCGTCTTCCTGCACGAGGTCGGCAAGGGCGCGGCCGACCGATCCTACGGCCTGCAGGTGGCGCGGCTCGCGGGCCTGCCCGATGCGGTGATCGAGCGCGCCGAGGCGGTGCTGACGGAACTGGAGGCGGGTGAGACCTCCGGCAAGGCCTCGCGGCTGGCCGACGACCTGCCGCTGTTCAGCGCGGCGGTGCGGCGCGAGCCGGGGCCGAAGCCCGCGAAACAGGACGACGCGGCGCGGCCGCTGATCGAGGCGGTCGCCGCACTCCATCCGGACGAGATGACGCCGCGCGAGGCGCTCGAGGCGCTCTACCGGCTGAAGGGCCTGACGCCGCAGTAGATGGCGGCATCCGAGACCACGACAGAGCGGCTCTTCCGCTTCGCCGGGACGGCGCCGAGGCCCGCGAAATAAACGCGGGTCGTTACATTTCTCCATCGTCGCCCTATCAATTCATTAAACTCCGGACATCATCATCCTGCGTGGGACGGAGCGGCGCCTGTGAGGTTCTGTATCGGGGAGTCGGCTGCACCGCTGCACGGGAATATCCTCACCGCAGCGTTCATGAGGGTCGCGAGTGGACATTAAGCGCGATACGGACAGGGCGCGCTACACGCCAGGACGGCTGCTTGCCGTAATTTGGCCTTTCGCGATCGTCGTGCTGGCCCAGACGCTCGTCGCGTCGCTGAGCATCTACACGCTGTCAGCCGTCCGCAGCTATGTCGGCGGCGAGAGCATGTGGTCGAAGGGCTACAAGCAGGCCATCCATTCGCTTGAGCACTACGTTACGAGCGGTGACGTGGACGACTTCCGCCGTTTCGAAAGTTCCATCGCCATTCCGTTGGGCGACCGGAAGGCGCGGCTTGCTCTCCAGGCCTCGCCGCCAGATCTCGATCGCGCCCGCCAGGGGCTGCTGACCGGCCGCAATCATCCGAGCGACATTCCCGGCATGATCTGGCTCTTTCGCTATTTCAGCGAGATGCCTTACCTCGCAGAGGCGATCGAGAAATGGTCGCTGGCGGATCCGAAGATCGTCGAACTGGTCGAGATCGGGCACGACATCAAGCGCGAGCGCGACGGGATGGCGGAGATCAGTCGGGCGCAGATGGACGCCTGGATCTCGCGCGTCGATGCGCTCGACCGGGAGATCAACCCGCTTACCCTACAGTATGCGGAGGCGCTCGGACGAGGCTCGCGCGCGATCACCTACTTTCTCTTCGGCGTCAACGTCGTGTCGGCGCTGCTTCTGATCCTGTTTGCCGTGAGGCGCACACGTGGCCTGCTGATCCAGCGCGCGGGGTTCGAGGTGGCCCTGATCGCCGAACGGGCGCGCGCGAACGTCACCCTCGCCTCGATCGGGCAGGCTGTGCTGACGACCGACCACGAGGGCCGGCTTTTGTTTCTCAACCGCGTGGGGGAGAAGCTGTTGGGCGTGAAACCCGAGGAGGCCAGGCAGGCGCGGATTGCCGACCTGTTCTCATTCGACGACGACAATGCGCGGCACACGGTGAATGCGACGCTCGAAACGCTTTTCGAAGGTGGTTCAGTGACCTCGACGCTGACCCCGAGAATGCTCATCCGTCGCGACGGGCGCCGCGTTCCGGTGTCGATGGTGGCGGCACCGCTGCGAATGGACGGCAAGGTGTCGGGCGCGGTGATCGTGCTGCACGACATGACGCGCGAGAACGAATATATCAGCCGCCTGTCGCACCAGGCGACGCATGACGCCCTGACGGAGCTCGCCAACCGGCGGGCCTTCGAGGCGCGGCTGGAGGAACTGATCGCAGGGCTGGCCGAGACGCCGGCCTCGCACGCGATGATGTTCATCGACCTCGACCAGTTCAAGATCGTCAACGACACCTGCGGGCACGCAGCCGGCGACGAACTGCTGAAGCAGGTGGCGGGCGCGCTGGGGCAGGGCCTCGCGTCGTCGGACATGCTGGCCCGCATCGGCGGCGACGAGTTCGGCGTCGTCCTGCCCGGCCGCTCGCCGGAGGATGCCGCGCACGTGGCCGAGCGGCTGCGGGCCGCCGTCGAGGACCTGGACTTCCGCTGGAAGGGGCGCGCCTTCGCGGTCAGCGCCAGCATCGGCCTGATCGAGCTGTCCCAGCCGTCGACATCGCTGGAAGAGGCGCTGCAGGCGGCCGACGTCGCCTGCTACCTCGCCAAGGAAAAGGGCCGCAACCGCGTGCAGACGCATATTTCGGGCGACGCGGAGCTGGAGGCGCGGATCGGCGAGATGGCCTGGGTGCAGCGCATCCGCCGCGCGACGGAGGAGGACGGGTTCCTGTTTCTGGCGCAGGAGATCGTGCCGCTGGCGGAGCCGGACACCGGGCGCCACATCGAACTGCTGCTGCGCCTCGCGGATGCGAATGGCGGATATGTGTCGCCAGCGGCCTTCATGCCGGCGGCGGAGCGCTTCGGCCTGATGCCGCTCATCGACCGCTGGGTGGTTTCGCACGCCTTCGCGGCGATCGGTGCGCACCTTGCCGATCCGGGCGCAGCGGCGATCTCGACCTGGGCGATCAATCTCTCCGGCCAGACGATCGGCGACACCGAGTTCAGCGTCTTCGTGCGCGACGAGTTCCGCCGCCACGGCGTGCCGCACGACCTGGTGTGCTTCGAGATCACCGAGACGAGCGCGATCTCGAACCTCGCCACCGCGCGAAGCTTCATCGAAGGGATGAAGGCGCTGGGCTGCCGCTTCTCGCTGGACGATTTCGGCACCGGCATGTCCTCCTTCGGCTACCTGAAGAACCTGCCGGTCGATTATCTCAAGATCGACGGCAGCTTCGTGAAGAACATCGTCGAGGACAATATCGACCGCGCCATGGTCGAGACGATCCACCGGATCGGCCACATCACCGGCAAGAAGACGATCGCCGAGTTCGTCGAGAACGACGCGATCCTCGATGCGTTGAGGGAGATCGGGGTCGACTATGCGCAAGGCTACGGCGTCGCCGCGCCGAAACCGCTGGCGGAGTTCCGGCGGGAGGTGAGTGCACGCCAGCGACGGGCCGGGCCGTTGAAGCGGGTCGTGTAGGCCGGCCGGGCTGGCCCAAGCCGGCGCGGCACCATGGCGGTTTGGCCGGGGCGCCGGCATCTGCTATCGCCCCGACCGCATGAGCAACGCATCGACAGCAGGCGCCGCACGGCACGATTCTGACAGGGCGACCCGGCTGGGCATCGCCTTCATGCTGCTCGCCATCCTGATGTTCGCGCTGAACGACACGCTCGGCAAATGGCTGCTTGGAAGCTACGGCGTCGGGCAGCTCCTGTTCATCCGCACCGTCTCGGCGCTGCTGGTGATGGTGCCGATCCTGATGCGGGTCGGCTGGCGTTCGCTGTTTCCGGCGAGCCGGGGCTGGCTGCTCGCCGCGCGCGCGCTGATCGCGACGCTGGAGATCGGCGCGTTCTACGTCGCCGTGTCCTACCTGCCGCTCGCCGATACGATCACCTACTGGATGGCGGCGCCGATCTATGTCGCCGCACTTTCGCCGTTTCTACTCGGCGAGCATGTCGGCTGGCGGCGGTGGACGGCGATCATCGTCGGCTTCGTCGGCGTGCTGATCGCGCTGAACCCGTCGGCGGAGACGCTGACCTTGCCGGCGCTGGTGTCGATCGGCGGCAGCCTGCTGTTCACGCTTCTGATGATCACAGGGCGGGCGCTGCGCGGCACGCCGGACGCGGCGATGGTGTTCTGGCCGCTGGTGACGTCGGGCATCGCCGGCGCACTGACGATCCCCTTCGCCTGGACGCCGCCCGCGCTGGACGACCTGGCGCTGCTCGCGTTGCTCGGCATCGTGGCACTCGGCGCGCACTACTTCACCAACCGCTCGCTGGCGCTGGCCGACGCGTCGACCGTGACGCCCTATCAGTACACGCTGCTGGTGTGGGCCATGCTGTTCGGCTGGCTGTTCTTCGGCGAGGTGCCGAAGGCAAATGTGCTGGTCGGCGGCGCGGTGATCGTGGCGGCGGGGCTCTACATCTTCTTCCGCGAGCGGCGGCTGGGGCGGACGAACACGGCAGACCCGTCGGCCGGCTCGGTGGCATGAAGAACCGCCCGGGGCGCGGGCGCTCCTGACATCGACCTGTCAGGAGGTGGCGCGATGGTGGCGGCAGCGGCTGGCATCGTCCGGTGCCCGCAGCTAAAAGGCGCCTCCCTTTCGGACCAGAACCATGCAGCAGCCCGCCACAACCTCCCGATCCGCGATCGGCTTCATCCTCGTCGTCGCGATCCTCGACATCGTGGCGATGGGCATCGTCATTCCCGTCCTGCCGCCGCTGATCGAGGAGTTCGCCGGCTCGACGGCCGATGCCGGCTGGATCAACGGCGTGTTCGTGGCGCTGTGGGCGTTGATGCAGTTCGTCGCCTCGCCGGTGATCGGTTCGCTGTCGGACCGCTACGGCCGCCGGCCGGTCATCCTGCTCTCCGCGGCGGGCCTGGCAGCGGACTACGTGCTGATGGCGCTGGCGCCGGACCTGTGGTGGCTGGCGGTCGGGCGCATCGTCGCCGGCATCACCTCGTCGTCGTTCACCACGGTCTATGCCTACATGGCCGACGTGACGCCGCCCGAGGGCAGGGCCAAGGCCTACGGGCTGATCGGCGCGGCCTTCGGCGGCGGCTTCGTGCTCGGGCCGCTGATCGGCGGCGTGCTGGGCGAGATCTCGCCGCGCGCTCCCTTCTGGTTCGCGGCGGCGCTGAGCAGTGTCGTCTTCGTCTACGGCCTGTTCGTGATGCCGGAATCGCTGGCGCCGGAGAAGCGGATGGCGTTCTCGTGGCGGCGCGCCAACCCGTTCGGGGCGCTGATGCTGCTCAAGTCGCACCGCGAGCTGTCCGGACTGGCGACGGTGAACTTCCTGCTGCACTTCTCGCACCATGTCTTCTCGGCGGTCTGGGTGCTTTATGCCGGCCATCAGTTTTCGCTGACACCGGCGCAGATCGGCATGCTGCTCGCAGGCGCGGGCGGACTGGACATGGTCGTGCAGGGCCTGTTCGTCGGGCCAGTGACGAAGCGGCTCGGCGAGCGCGCGACGATGATCGTCGGCCTGCTCGGCGGCGCCGCCGGGCTGGCGTCAATGGGGCTCGCGCCGAACGCGCTCTGGTTCGCGCTGGCGCTGCTGCCCAACGCGCTGTGGGGCCTCGCCATGCCGACGCTGCAATCGCTGATGACAAGGCTGGTCTCGGAAAGCGAGCAGGGGCAGTTGCAGGGCGCCAATATGAGCGTCGCCTCGATCGCCGGTGTCGCCTCGCCGGTCTTCTTCGGCTGGGTCTATTCGGTGACGGTCGCCGACGGCGCGGCGGCGCCCTATCCCGGCGCGTCCTTTGTGATCGCCGCCGCGATTCTGGCCCTAGGGGCTTGCCTCGGCTGGGCTGTTGCCCGTCGCGCGATGCGGGCGGTATAGAGCCGGCACTTTCGGGAGAGTCGCCTTGACCGACATTGCCGCACCCGCGCCACGCCTCAACGCCAGCACGACCGTCTTCGGCGTGCTGTTCGCGGTGAGCGGCTGCCATCTGCTCAACGACATGATGCAGTCGCTCCTGTCGGCGCTTTATCCGATGCTGAAGGCGGACTACGGCCTCGCCTTCTGGCAGGTGGGATTGCTCACCTTTGCCTTCCAGGTGACGGCCTCGCTGCTGCAGCCGGTGGTGGGACTCTATACAGACAAGCGGCCGATGCCCTATTCGCTGCCGTTCGGCAGCGCCTCGACGATGCTGGGCCTGCTGCTGCTGGCGACCTCCTCGACCTATCCGCTGCTGGTGCTGGGCGCTGCCTTCATCGGCATCGGCTCGGCGATCTTCCATCCCGAATCCTCGCGCATCGCCCGCCTCGCCTCCGGCGGCCGATACGGGCTGGCGCAGTCGCTGTTCCAGGTGGGCGGCAATTTCGGCACCGCCATCGGTCCGCTGCTCGCGGCCTTCATCGTCGTGCCGCGCGGCCAGGGCAGCGTGGCCTGGTTCACGGTGGCTGCGCTGCTGTCGATGGTCATCCTCTACCAGGTCGGCGGCTGGTACAGCCGCTACCGCGCGAACGCCGCCAAGCGGCCAGCCGTGGCCGACCCGGCGCGCCTGCCGCGCAGGACGGTGATCACCGCGCTGGTGGTGCTGGCGCTGCTGACCTTCACCAAGAACATCTACCTGGTGAGCCTGTCGAGCTATTACACCTTCTTCGTGATCGACAAGTTCGGCGTGACCGTGCAGGGCGCGCAGGTGATGCTGTTCATCTTCCTCGGCGCGGTGGCGCTGGGCACCATCCTCGGCGGGCCGATCGGCGACCGGTTCGGCGCCCGCACGGTGATCTGGTTCTCGATCCTCGGCGCGCTGCCCTTCACGCTCGCCATGCCCTATGTCGACCTGTTCTGGACGCAGATCCTCTCGGCGGTCATCGGCCTGATCATGGCGTCAGCCTTCCCGGCGATCGTGGTGTTCGCGCAGGAGCTGGTGCCCGGCCGCGTCGGCCTGATCGCAGGCGTGTTCTTCGGCTTCGCCTTCGGCATGGCCGGCATCGCCGCAGCGGTGCTCGGCGTGGTGGCGGACGCCTGGGGAATCCGCTTCGTCTACGACATCTGCTCCTACCTGCCGCTGCTCGGCCTGCTGACGATTTTCCTGCCGAACCTGCGCAGCCTGCGCGGGACGGCGGGCTGAGCGCCACAAAGCCCGCGCGCCCACGATCTCGCAGCGCCAATGCCGGCATTCGCAGCAAGCGACCATGCCGCACTGATAGTCACCATAGGCTTCAACATCGAGGATCTGAGCGGAGTTCGCCGGCGCCAAGACGGAGAAGATCAAGCAGTTCGGCGACGCGGTCTCGGCCGTCAGGACAAAGGCCTGCGCAGGCGCCACCATGGCTGACGCAGCTCTCGGGCGGTGCGGAACCTGTGGATGAGTCGTGTCAAGGGTGTGGATATCCATCAGTCGCCCATCCTGTGAATCGTGGGCAGTTTCGCTGTTTTTCCCTTATCGGCCGCACGTGTGGGCGTAGTTATTGGGTCCTGTTGATTCTCGAATGCAGGACCGACAATGGACCCGAAGATAATTCCGATAACGCGCCGGCTGGATGAAGCTTGGCAGACTTACGTCACATGCGAACGCCGCGCGAAGCGGACGCTGAGGAAAGAGGATGGACGACGCGCCGGGCTCGCTTGGGCACAGTTCATGGCCTTGTTCGTGCCGGAACGACCGCCCGCAAGGGAAGGCTGACGATAATATCCGTGCGCCTACGGCAGTGCGTTTCATCACTCCCTTCGAGGCTATTCACGTAGATTTCAGAAGGTGCTGGTGCCACTGCAATCCTTTCTCCGCGTGTGGCTTATCCGACGTCGACCGCACAGCCTGCCCCCCCATTCCCCAGCCGGGTCAAATCGGGTTATAGACGCCGCCGATGGCGAAGATTCCCCTGAAGCTGGAACGTATTGTCGACGGCGAGGCGCTGCGCCGCGAGCTCACCGCGCTGACCGCCGACACCGGCGGCGACGGGTCGAACCCGGCAGTGCGGCAGAAGGCGGTGGAGCTGTTCAAGCGCACCATCCTCGAAGGCCGCAAGGTGGCGGAGGAGATGCTGCTGCAGGACGGCAGCGGGAACGCCTGTGCCGAACGCCTGTCGCATCTGATGGACGAGGTGATCCGGGCGCTCTACGACTTCGCCACCGTCCACGTCTACCGCTCCAAGAACCGCTCGGCCGCCGAGCGCATGGCGGTGATCGCCGTCGGCGGCTACGGGCGCGGCACGCTGGCGCCGGGCTCCGACATCGACCTCCTGTTCGTGCTGCCCTACAAGCAGACGCCGTGGGGCGAGCAGGTCGCCGAATACATGCTCTACGTGCTGTGGGATCTCGGCCTGAAGGTCGGCCATGCCACCCGCAACATCGACGAATGCATCCGCCTGTCGCGCGGCGACATCACCATCCGCACCTCGATCCTCGAGGCCCGCTTCCTGTGGGGCGACGAGAAGCTGTTCGACGACCTCGTCGCGCGCTTCGACGAGGAGGTGGTGAAGGATACCGGGCCGGAATACGTCCAGGCGAAGCTTGCCGAGCGCGACGAGCGCCACCGCAAGGCGGGCGAGAGCCGCTACGTGGTCGAGCCGAACGTCAAGGACGGCAAGGGCGGCCTGCGCGACCTGCACACGCTGTTCTGGATCGGCAAGTATTTCTACCGCGTCCGCACCGGCGAGGAACTGGTGGAACAGGGCGTCTTCACATCGGCCGAATACAGGCAGTTCCTCAAGGCCGAGGACTTCCTCTGGGCGGTGCGCTGCCACATGCACTTCGCCACCGGCAAGGCGGAGGAGCGGCTGCATTTCGACATCCAGCGCGAGATTGCCGAGCGGCTGGGCTACACCACCCATCCCGGCCTGTCGGCGGTCGAGCGCTTCATGAAGGACTATTTCCTCGTGGCGAAGGATGTGGGCGACCTGACCCGCATCTTCTGCGCCGCGCTCGAGGAGGAACAGGCCAAGCATGTCCCAGGTTTCAACCGGCTGTTCCTGAACTTCTCGCGCCGCAAGAAGAAGCTGCCCGGCACCAGCGACTTCCTGGTCGACAACAACCGCATCACCATCGCGGCCGACGATGTGTTCACCAAGGACCCGGTGAATCTCGTCCGGCTGTTCTGGTTGGCCGACAAGCACGGGCTGGAATACCATCCGGACGCGCTGAAGCTGGTCACACGTTCGCTTGGCCTCATCGACCGTAACCTGCGGCGCGACGCGGAGGGCAACCGCCTGTTCATGGACATCCTGACCTCGGACAGGAATCCGGAGCTGAACATGCGCCGGATGAACGAGGCGGGCGTGCTTGGCCGGCTGATCCCCGATTTCGGCAAGATCGTCGCGATGATGCAGTTCAACATGTATCATCACTACACGGTGGACGAGCACCTGATCCGCTGCATCGGCGTGCTGTCGGAACTGGAGCACGGCGACGGCGAGAAGCTGCACCCGCTGTCGCACAAGCTGATGCCCGGCCTGAAGGCGCAGCGCGAGATGCTCTATACGGCGGTCCTGCTGCACGACATCGCCAAGGGGAGGCCGGAGGACCATTCGGAGGCCGGCGCCAAGATCGCACGGCGGATTTGCCCACATATGGGCTTCAATCCCGCCGAAACGGACACGATCGCCTGGCTGGTGGAGAACCACCTGGTGATGTCGCTGACGGCGCAGACGCGCGACCTGAACGATCGCAAGACGATCGAGGATTTCGCCGCGGTCGTGCAGTCGGTCGAGCGGCTGAAGATGCTTCTGATCCTCACCGTCTGCGACATCCGCGGCGTGGGGCCAGGCGTATGGAACGGCTGGAAGGGCCAGCTCTTGCGCACGCTCTACTACGAGACGGAGCTGCTGCTGACGGGCGGCTTTTCGGAGGTGGCGCGCGAGACCCGCGCCGCCGCCGCGCGGGCGCGGTTGCTGGAGGCACTGTCCGGCTGGAGCGAACGCGACGCCAAACGCCTCGTGAAGCTGCACTACGACAACTACCTTCTGACCGTCGACCTTGCCGACCAGCTGCGCCACGCAGAGTTCATCCGCCAGGCCGACCAGTCAAAGAAGAGCCTCGCCACGATGGTGAAGACGCTCGAATTCGAGGGCGTGACGGAGATCACCGTGCTTGCGCCCGACCATCCGCGCCTGCTGTCGGTGATCGCCGGCGCCTGTGCGGCGGCGGGCGGCAACATCGTCGACGCGCAGATCTTCACCACCACGGACGGGCGGGCGCTGGACACGATCCTGATCAGCCGCGAGTTCGACATGGATGAGGACGAGCGCCGCCGGGGCGAGCGCGTCGGCAGGCTGATCGAGGACGTTCTGTCCGGGCGTACCTGGCTGCCGGAGATGATCGAGAAGCGCACCAAGCCGAAGCGCGGCTCGAAGGCCTTCACGATCGAGCCGTTCGCCGAGGTCCGCAATACGCTGTCGAACCGCTTCTCGGTGGTCGAGGTCGAGGGGCTGGACAGGCCCGGCCTGCTGTCGGAGATCACCGGCGCGATCTCGGACCTGTCGCTCGACATCGCCTCGGCGCACATCACCACCTTCGGCGAGAAGGTGATCGACACATTCTACGTGACCGACCTGACCGGGCAGAAGATCGAGAACCCGACGCGGCAGGCCGCGATCCGCGACCGGCTGATCGCGACGCTGGAAAATGGTGAGGCGCGGCCGCAGCGCGCGAAGGCGGCCGAAGCGGTGGCGGCGAAGTGAGGCGGGAGAGCGTCGCGCGATGAGCCTGGTCAAGAAGTTCGCGACCGTCGGATCGGGAACGATGGCGAGCCGCATCCTCGGCTTCGCCCGCGAGATGTTGATGGCGGCGGCGGTGGGCACCGGCCCGGTCGCGGAGGCGTTCTACGCCGCGTTCCAGTTTCCGAACACCTTCCGCCGGCTGTTCGCCGAAGGCGCGTTCAACGCCGCCTTCGTGCCGCTGTTCGCCCGCGAGATCGAGGCGAACGGGGTTGAAGGGGCGAAGAAGTTCTCCGAGGAAGTGTTCGGGGTCCTCTTCACCATTCTGACCGTGCTGACGATCGCCATGGAACTGGCGATGCCCTTCGTCATCCGCTACGCGATCGCCCCCGGCTTCGCCGACGATCCCGCCAAGCTGGACATGACGGTGACGCTGGCGATGATCATGTTCCCCTATCTGGTGTGCATGTCGCTCGGCGCGATGATGGCGGGCATGCTGAACTCGCTGCACCGCTACTTTGCCGCGGCAATCGCGCCCGTGTTCCTGAACGTGATCCTGGTCGGTATCCTGGGCATGGTCTGGTATCGCGGCGCCGAGGGCCAGGTGGTCGGCGAGGCGCTCGCCTGGGGTGTGCTGGCGGCCGGGCTGGTGCAGCTCGCCATCGTGTGGGGCGCGGTCCGCGGCGCCGGCATTCATGTCGGCCTGCGCCGGCCGCGGCTGACGCCGAACGTCAAGCGGCTGCTGTGGCTGGCGTTGCCGGCGGCGATCACCGGTGGCATCACCCAGATCAACACGCTGATCGGCACGGCCATCGCCTCGGGTCGCGACGGCGCGGTGCCGTCGCTCAATCTCGCCGATCGGGTCTATCAGTTGCCGCTCGGCGTCGTCGGCGTCGCGGTCGGCGTGGTGCTGCTGCCTGAACTCGCCCGCGCGCTGCGCGCCGGCCACCTGAAGGACGCGGCCAATCTGCAGAACCGGTCGGTCGAGTTCACGCTTTTCCTGACCTTGCCGGCGGCCGCCGCGCTGATGGTGATCGCCGAGCCGATCGTGCGCGTGCTCTACGAGCGCGGGGCGTTTACGCCGCAGGACACCGCGGTCGTGGCCGAAGTGCTCGCGATCTTCGGCATCGGGCTACCGGCCTTCGTGCTCATCAAAGCCTTCACGCCCGGCTTCTTCGCCCGCGAGGACACGCGCACGCCGATGATCTTCGCGGCGATCTCGGTGGCCCTGAACATCACGGTCGCCCTGACTCTGTTCCCGTCGATGGGCGCGCCCGGCATCGCGACGGCGTCCGCGATCTCCGGCTGGACGAATGCGGGCCTGCTATTCGGCACGCTGGTCTGGCGCGGCCACTGGGGCAGTGACCGGCCGCTTCTGCTGCGGCTGCCGCGCATTCTTCTGAGCGCGGGCGTGATGGCCGGCTTCCTCTGGTTTGCCGAGGACTGGCTCGCGGCCTGGCTCACGCACGATGCGCTGTTTGCGAACCAGGCGGCCGCGCTCGCCATGCTCGTTCTCGGCGCGATGGCGATCTATTTCGCCCTCGCCTTTGCATCGGGCGGGGCCGATGCCGGGATGCTGCGGCGGAATGTGAGGCGCGGCGAGCGCTATCCGCAGCCGCCGATCGAATAGCCTTCCGTCGGGCGGCAGAGCCCTTGATTGTGATGCCGCCATCCGCCATAAGCCGCCTCGTTTCGCCTGCCCCAGACGGGAATCCTCCCGGGGGCTTGGGCCCTCCACCAGCCACGGAACCAGCCATGTCGTTCAAGAAACTCGTCTTCTCCGGCGTCCAGCCGACCGGAAACCTCCATCTCGGCAACTATCTCGGCGCGATCCGCAAATTCGTCGCCCTGCAGGAGCAGTCCGACTGCATCTACTGCGTCGTCGACATGCACGCGATCACCATGTGGCAGGAGCCGGCGGAGCTGGAGAACTCGACGCGCGAGGTGACGGCGGCGTTCCTGGCGGCCGGCATCGACCCGACGAAGCACATCGTCTTCAATCAGAGCCGGGTCATGCAGCACGCGGAGCTCGCCTGGGTGTTCAACTGCGTCGCCCGCATGGGCTGGCTGAACAAGATGACCCAGTTCAAGGACAAGGCCGGCAAGGACCGCGAGAACGCCTCGGTGGGCCTGTTCGCCTATCCGACGCTGATGGCGGCCGACATCCTCGTCTACCGCGCCACGCACGTGCCAGTGGGCGACGACCAGAAGCAGCACCTGGAGCTGACGCGCGAGATCGCCCAGAAGTTCAACCACGACTTCTCCGACCGCATCCGCGACCTTGGCGTCGGCGTCGAGATGAAGTCGGGCGAGGAGACGGTGCACGGGTTCTTCCCGATCACCGAGCCGGTGATCGAGGGCGAGGCGACGCGGGTGATGAGCCTGCGCGACGGCACCAAGAAGATGTCGAAGTCGGACCCGTCCGACCTGTCGCGCATCAACCTGACCGACGACGCCGAGACGATCGCCAAGAAGATCCGCAAGGCCAAGACCGACCCGCAGCCGCTGCCCTCCGAGGTCGAGGGGCTGAAGGAGCGGCCGGATGCGGACAATCTGGTGGGCATCTATGCCGCGCTCGCCGGGAAGACGCGCGAACAGGTGCTTGGCGAGTTCGGCGGGCAGCAGTTCTCGGTGTTCAAGCCGGCGCTGGCCGATCTCGCCGTGGACAAGCTCGCGCCGATCGCCTCCGAGATGCGGCGCATCTCGGCCGACCGGGCCTATGTCGATTCCGTCCTGCGCGACGGCGGCGAGCGCGCGGGCGCGCTGGCCGAGAAGACGATGAAGGACGTGCGCCGGATCGTCGGCCTGCTGGGCGACTGATCCTGCCCTTGTGGCCTGCTTGCCGCCGGGCCCGCCCGGTGGCAGATTGCCGCCGATCAACCGGACGCATTGAATGGTCTCCAAACGCCTGATCCGCGAAGCCGGCCACCGGCGGAAATTCCTCGCGGTGATCGACGAAACGCCCGAATGCGAGCGCGCGGTGGCCTATGCCTCGCGCCGCGCCAAGACGACGGGCGGCGCGCTGGTGCTGCTGTTCGTGATCGAGACGGCCGAATTCCAGCATTTCCTCGGCGTCGAGGCGGTGATGCGGCAGGAGGCCACGGCCACCGCGCAGGCGGCCCTCGACTCAGCGGCGGCCACTGTGAGAAGCCGGCACGGCATCGAGCCGGAACTGGCGATCCGCGAGGGCACCAAGGCGGGCGAGATCCACAAGCTGATCGAGGAAGACCAGGACATCGCCATCCTGGTGCTGGCGGCGGGCGCCGCGAAGGAGGGGCCTGGCCCGCTGGTCGCCTCGATCGCCGGCAAGGGCGCGGCCTTCCCCATCCCGGTCACGATCGTGCCCTATAATCTGACGGATGAGGATATCGACAGTCTCGCCTGAGAGACTGTCTGGAAATTCTACTCTGGCGGCCATCTGATGGCGGTTTCTGCGCTTCCGGTGCTCACGGACCCAAATGTCCGCTGCGCTCCGGTTCTCGAAACCACCACCAGCTGACTCGCCAGAGCGAATTTCGAAACAGTCTCTGAGCGGGAAATGTCGCTTGAAACCCGCCTCACGCAGGTCTATTTTAGAACAATTCCAAACTCGACCCTTGAAGTCGACCACGTGGAGAAACGGCATGTTCATCCAGACCGAGGCGACGCCCAACCCGGCCACCCTCAAATTCCTTCCCGGCGTCGTCGTGCTCTCCGACGGAACGGCCGATTTCCGCGATGCCGCGAGCGCGAGCGAAGCCTCGCCGCTGGCCGCCGCGCTGTTTTCCGTGCCGGGCGTGACCGGCGTCTTCTTCGGCTACGACTTCGTCACCGTGACCAAGGACGGTCCCGACTGGCAGCACCTGAAGCCCGCGATCCTTGGCGCGATCATGGAGCACTTCATGGCCGGCCGACCGGTGATGAACTCCGGCTCGCAGGCGGCCGCCGACACGGCCGAGACGGACGGCGAGTTCTACGACAAGGCCGACGAGGAGATCGTCGTCACCATCAAGGAGCTGCTTGACACGCGCGTGCGCCCGGCCGTCGCCCAGGACGGCGGCGACATCACCTTCCGCGGCTACGAGAACGGCACCGTGTTCCTGAACATGAAGGGCGCCTGCGCCGGCTGCCCTTCGTCGACCGCGACGCTGAAGCACGGCATCCAGAACCTGCTGAAGCACTTCGTGCCCGAGGTGCAGCAGGTGGAGCAGGTGGCCTGAGGCAGTAGGCAGTAGGCAGTAGGCAGTAGGTGTTCCCTTCCTAAGTCCTACTGCCTACTCACTACTGCCTCCAAAACAAAAAAGCCGGGTCCCCCGACCCGGCTTTTTCTTCAGGCGCCCCCGCCCATGAAACTGAAGCGTGCTACTTGACGATCACCTTCGCGCCCACCTCGACGCGGTTGTAGAGATCGATGACGTCCTGGTTGATCAGGCGGATGCAGCCCGACGACATCGCCTTGCCGATCGACCACCATTCGGGCGTGCCGTGCAGGCGGTAGCCCGTGTCGCCGCCCTTGTTGAAGAGATACATGGCGCGCGCGCCGAGCGCGTTGTCGAGGCCGGGGCCCATGCCGCCGCGATACTTGGCGAGGTCCGGACGGCGCTTGATCATGGCCGCCGGCGGCGTCCACACCGGCCATTCCTTCTTCATCGCGACGCGCGAGGTGCCCTTCCATTCGAAGCCCTCGCGGCCGACGCCAATGCCGTAGCGCACCGCCTTGCCGCCGCCCATCACGTAGTAGAGGTGCTTCGCGCCGGTGTCGACGATAACGGTGCCGGGCACTTCGGTCGTGTCGTAGCGCACCACTTGGCGACGGTATTCCTTCGGAAGCTTCGCCAGCGGGATGGCGGGGAGCTGGTAGCCGGCGTCCTTCTTCCCGCCATAGGAATTGGCGAACATGGACGCGCCGTCGGTCGCGCAGCCTGATATGGCGGTTGCGGCGGCGAGCAGGCCGGCAACGAGCAATGATCTGAATTTCATGTCGAATCCCGCAAGTGACCCAGCAGCAATGCAGCCCGATTCGAGCCGCAATTTCGTCAACATTACTAAGCGGCAGGTTGTGCGCTTGCCAAGCGTATTGCGCCCGGCTTTGCTCCGACCCGGCCATTGAGGTCCGGTCTATGGCATTTCTGCAACAGCACACCCATCTGTCCGCAAGGCGAAGTACATGAACGGCAAAGGAGATTCGACATGAATATCGGACGCGCAGCGGAGCTTTCCGGCCTGCCGGCGAAGACCATCCGGTATTACGAAGACATCGGCCTGATCAGCGCCGACCGCGCGACGAACGGCTATCGCGACTATTCGCAGGCCGACATCCACCGGTTGTCCTTCCTGCACCGGGCGCGCGCGCTCGGCTTCTCGATCGAGGACTGCCGGCAACTGCTCGACCTCTACCGCGACCGCAACCGCGCCAGCCACGACGTGCGCGAGATCGCCAAGTCGCATGTCACGGCGATCGACGAGAAGCTGAGGGAATTGCAGTCGATGCGCGCGACGCTGAACCGCCTCATCCATGCCTGCCACGGCGACGACCGGCCGGATTGTCCGATCCTGGAGGATATTGCGGGGGAGGTTAGGCAGTAGGCAGTAGGCAGTAGGCAGTAGGCAGTAGGCAGTAGGTGTTCCCTTCCTAAGCCCTACTGCCTACTCACTACTGCCTCTGCTCCAAACGAAAACCGCCGGCCAAAGGCCGGCGGCTCGCTCAGTTGGTGATCACACCGATCAGTAGGGGCACTTGTTGTCGGTGCGGTAGTCGTGGACCTGGATGGTGCCGGCGATGATGTCGGCCTTGGCCTTTTCGACCGCGGTCTTCATCTCGGGCGTGATCAGCGGGGCGTTGTTGTCGTCCATCGCGTAGTCGATGCCGCCGTCGGCGACGCCGAGCACGTTGATGCCGCCGGTGAACTTGCCGTCCTGGGCGTCCTTGAAGGAGTTGTAGACCGCGACGTCGACGCGCTTGAGCATCGAGGTCAGGATCTTGCCCGGGAACAGGTGGTTCTGGTTGGAATCGACGCCGATGCCGAGCTTGCCGCCGTCGGCAGCCGCTTCCAGCGCGCCGAGGCCGGCGCCGCCGGCTGCTGCGTAGATCACGTCAGCGCCCTGGTCCATCTGGGTCTTGGCGATCTCGGTGGCCTTCGGCTTGTTGCCCCAGGCTTCCGGCGTGTCGCCGATCATGTTCTCGAACACCTGCGTCGCGCCCGCGGCCTTGGCGCCGCCGACATAGCCGCAGCCGAAGGCCGAGATGAGCGGGATGTTCATGCCGCCGACGAATCCGACCTTCTTGGTGGTCGACGCCATGCCGGCGAGCACGCCGACGAGGTAGGAGCCTTCCTGCTCCTTGAAGACGACCGAGCGGACGTTCGGCGCATCGGCGACACCGTCGATGATGGTGAAGCTGATCTCGGGATATTCCTTGGCGATGGCGGTGAGCGGCGTGGCCCAGGAGAAGCCGGCCATCACGATCGGGTTGTTGCCGTCGTCGGCGAAGCGGCGCAGCGCCTGCTCGCGCTCTTCCTCGCCCTTGATCTCGTATTCGCGGTATTCGATGCCCGTTTCCTTCTTGAACTTCTCGGCGCCGTTGTACGACGACTCGTTGAAGGACTTGTCGAACTTGCCGCCGAGGTCGAACAGCAGCGCGGGCTTGACGTCGGCCGCATAGGCCGAGAATGACATTGCGGTGGCGGCCATCAGGCCGAGAATGATACGCTTCATGTGATCCACACCCTGTTGGTTTTCTCTTCCGGTCGCCGTCCTACGGTCAGTTCCCTTGCCCGTGGCGTCTCCCCGCAGGCGCGAAAACGCCCGCTCGACTTTCAATCTTGCATGGCGTCGCGCAAATTTCACGCGGAATCTTTGACCATCCGGAAAAGGCACGCGTCACGGAAAAGGCCTGGGGAACAACGCCGTTCCCCAGGCCCTTTCATGTCAAAACCGCCGGTGCGGCATGCGCTCAGGCGGCGGCCGGAGCCGGCACCGCGCATTCGACGCCGGTGCCCCGCAGCCCGCAATAGCCGTAGGGGTTCTTCGCCAGATACTGCTGGTGATCTTCCTCGGCATAGTAGAATTCCGGCGCGGAGCGGATCTCGGTGGTGATCTTCTCCCGGCCGGCCTTGGAAAGCGCCGCGGCATAGGCATCGCGCGAGGCGAGCGCGGCGTCGAGCTGCTGCGGCGTGGTCGTGTAGATGGTCGAGCGATAGGTCGTGCCGACATCGTTGCCCTGGCGCATCCCTTGAGTCGGGTCGTGGCTTTCCCAGAACAGCTTGAGCAGCGCCGACAGGCTGACCTGCGCGGGATCGAAGATCACCTTCACCACCTCGGCGTGGCCGGTCATGCCGGTGCAGGTCTCCTGATAGGTCGGGTTCGGCGTCTCGCCGCCGGCATAGCCGACGGCCGTGAGCCAGACGCCGGGCGTCTGCCAGAACAGCCGCTCGGCGCCCCAGAAACAGCCCATGCCGAAATAGATCGTCTCGAAGCCTTCCGGCGCGGCGTCCTTGAGCGGCCGCTTGAAGACATGGTGGCGCGACGCGGTCGGGATCGGGCGCTCGCGGCCGCGCAGCGCCTCGCCGGGCTTCGGCATCTGGATCTTCTTGTTCATGATGTCAGTCAGGAAGAACATGCTTGCTTTCCTTTCGAAAGAGATCAGCGACCGGCGGCGAACAGGCCGGCGGCGGGTTGTGGCTTGTGTCCGACCGCATAGAGCAGGAGGGCAAGTGCTGCGAAGAAGATGAAGGCCGGAACCTTCAGGAGCGTCAGCAGCGCCGGATCCCACAGGAAGCCCCAGGCCCCGGCCAACAGGCCCTGGAGCGCCGCCAGCGAGGAGGGCGCGTGCTCGTACCACAGCGCGCCGAGCGGCGTCGGATCGAATTTCGACAGCGCGATCGAGCGCGTCGCATCCATCACCGCCAGGATCACCGAGAGCGCGAGGGAAACGGCAGCCAGCAGCCTGAAGAGGAACCTCACCATCCGATTTGTTCGCCGTGTCGCCAGGAATGACGCTTATGTAGGCCCGCGCGCCGCGATCATCAATCCGGGCACGGGGATTTGACGGCGCGTGAGAATCAGGCCCTGCGCCCGCGCCGGGTGCGCAGGACGGCGAAGATCGGCCCGCCGACGGCGCCGAGGATGAGCCCGAGCAGGCCGATCGCCGCGGCCGCATAGCCGCAGCCGCCCTCGAAGCAGGAGACGTCCAGCCAGTCGACGATGACCGAGCCGGCCAGCAGGCCGATGCCGAGCCCCGCCGCGCCGCCGAGGATGAGACCGAGCACGGCATTGAGGATGAGCACGCCGACGGGGACGGGCCCGGCAGGGGCGGCGGGAGCGCTCGCGACGGCGACCGTGCGGGGGCGCCGCACCAGCGTGATCGTCCACGCGGAGATCGCAATGGAAACGGCGGCAATCAGCCAGGGCGACCATGTCGGCACGAAGGCGCCGATGAACAGGGACGCGACGGGAAAGCCGATGTCGGCAAGGATGGCGATCGCTGCCCAGACGGTGAACCAGAAGGGAAAGCGCGGCGACCTGCGCCAGGCGAGGCCGAGCACATAGAGGCCGAGGAGGACCTGCACCACGCCGGCCGCCTGGCTGGCATAGATGTAGCCCATGACGCCGGGCGGCAGTTCGATCCCGAACACGGCCCACCCGCTCTGCCACAGCCCGCGCAGCGACAGGAGCGTCGAGGCGCAGAGCCAGATGACCGGCGCCGCCGCGACGAGATCCTGGTGGAAGGCACGCCCGCCCTGCGCCGGCTCCTGGTTCGTCGTCATGGCTTCTCCTCGCGTTTTGCCGGCGTCAGCGCGCCGGAACCAGCGCTGCAGACTTGCCACCGCTGCGTAACGGCCGGGTGCCGGGCGGAAGCCGGCTTGTAATTATGATCCGCGGTCCGCCCAAAAGGCTTGGCTTTCGCGGATCGATCGACTACATGCAGGCCGCATTCGCGGCCCGCCCGCGATCGCGGAGGGGTGGCCGAGTGGTTGAAGGCGCACGCCTGGAAAGTGTGTATACGGGAAACCGTATCGCGGGTTCGAATCCCGCTCCCTCCGCCATCCTATGCCTGCAACTCGGGTGACGAACCAGCCGAAACCGAAGGCGTGAAGTGAGCTCCCGAGGCTGCGAAGCGGCGCGGGAGAGCGGGTTTGCCGCGCGATCAGGCAGGAATGTATGTCAGCCTGATCACGTCCTCGTCGATCCGGTCGCTGGCCACGAGGCGCAGCGGCGGCCGGGGGCCGGCGAAGAACGGCTTGCCGCGGCCGAGCACGACGGGATGGACGTAGAGCCGGTATTCGTCGACCAGGCCGAGGTCGGTCAGGCTTCGCGCCAGGTCCGGTCCGGAAACGGTGATCTCTCCGGCGAGTCGGGCCTTCAGGTCGCGGATGGCCGTCTCGAGATCACCCTCGACGAGCGTGGCGTTGGGGCCGACCGACTTCAACGTGCGCGACACGACAAACTTCGGCTGGCGCCGCCATGCCGCGGCGAACTCGTGCTGCTCCGGACCCCAATCGGGACGGTCTTCATCCCAGTAGTTCATGGTTTCGTACATGCGGCGGCCGTACACACTGCCGGCCAGGCCGCGCACATGCTCGATCCAGTGGCGAAACAGCACGGGGCTGGTCCGCATTTCCGTGTGGTCGACGTAGCCGTCGAGGGACTGGTTCATTCCGAAGACGAGCTTCGCCATGCCGCAGATCCTCCATCCCGGGCGACTCAGAATAACTTGAGCCGCCGGCAGGCGTAAGGGGAGGCCGGGCGCGCGCCGTCTTGTAAACGGAGGCGGCGGGTCGACGATCGACAAAAAGCGGCAGGATTAAAACTTGATCTTATCAATCATGTTTTAGCGATGTAGAAGCGGTCGGAATCGCCACCGGGCCGCCTCGCATATGAACCATTTCGCCACCGAAACGACGATCAGGCTCGACGATACCGAGGGCTTCCTGGACGAATTGTGCGGGCATCTGTCGGAGCACGACGTCCAGGTGACGCGGTCGGGCGAATCGAGCCGGCTTGAGTTCCAGGGCGGGGTGGCGACGCTGAAGAGCGGCGTGAAGCGGCTGCACATCCGGGCGGAGTCGCCGCACGAGAGCGACCTCTTCTACATGCGCATGATCCTGTCGAGCCATATCGTCGAACTGGCGCCCGGCGCGTCGGACCTCGTCTGGACCGGCCACGGCACGGAGGCGACGACGCCGCCGAATTTCCGCCTGATGACGGTGAAGGCGACGACGCTCTTGACGCCGCACATGCGCCGGCTGACGCTGGCCGGCGAAAATCTCGCCTGGTTCGACGCCGAGGACATGCATGTGCGCCTGCTGATCCCGCCGGCGGGCGTCGCGCCCGAATGGCCGCGGCTGAACAGGCACGGGCTGATCGACTGGCCGGCGGGCGAGAAGAAGCTCCGCGTCCGCAAATACACGATCCGTCGCATCGACGTGGCGGCCGGTGAGCTCGACATCGATTTCGTGATTCATGAGGACGCCGGGCCGGGTTCGGACTTCGCCGCGGCGGCTCGCGTGGGCGATGTCATCGGCATGGCGGGGCCGGGTGGCGGAGGCTGCAGGACGGCGCGCTGGACCCTGCTCGCCGGCGACGAGACCGCGCTGCCGGCGATGGCGCGGATCATCGAGGCGATGCCCGCCGATGCGACGGGCGTCGCCTGCATCGAGGTGGCGGACCGCGCGGAGGAGCAGGAGATCCGCGCGCCGCAGGGCGTCGAGATCCGCTGGCTCCACCGCAACGGGGCGGAGCCGGGCACGACGAGCCTTCTGTTCGACGCGGTGACGACGGTGGACTGGCCAAGCGAGAGCGAGGAACTGTTCGCCTGGGTGGCCTGCGAGTTCGACGCCTTTCGCAAGATCAGGGCCTATCTGCGCAAGGAACGCAAGCTTGGCCGCGACCAGCACCTCGCGGTCGCCTACTGGCGGCGCGGCGAGAACGAGGACAGCTTCGCCAAGACCAAGCACCAGCACTGAGGCTGGAGATCAGTCGGCCTTGCCGTCGTAGATGACCTGCAGCCGGCCTTTAGAGCAGGGCTCGACGCGGGCGCGGATGCGGTAGGCCTGTTCGAGCGTCCGCGGCGTGATCGCCTGCTGCGGCGCGCCGGCGGCGATGATACCGCCGTCGACGAGGAGTGCGACGGAAGCGGCCCAGCGCAGCGCCAGATTGAGGTCGTGCAGCACGACGAGCACGATCATGCCGTCCTCGGCCGCAATCTCGTGGATCGCGCTCATCACGTCGATCTGGTGGCGCGGATCGAGCGCGCTGGTCGGCTCGTCGAGCAAGAGGATCGCCGGCCGCCGCACGATTGCCTGCGCGAGGCTGACGAGCTGGCGCTGGCCGCCCGACAGCTCGTCGAGCTGGCGCAGCGCCAGATGGCCGACGTCGAGCCGGTCGAGTGCCGCGGCGGCCTTCGCCTCGATATCGGCCTCGCTGAGGCCGCGTTCGGAAGGCACCACGCGCAGGGCCGTTACCACGGCCTCGATCGCGGTGAGCGCGACGCCGTGCGGCAGGGCCTGCGGCATGTAGGTGACCACGCCGGCGAGGTCGGCGGGGCGCAGGCCGACAAGGTTGCGGTCGCCGAGGCGGGCCTCGCCGCGGGCCGGCAGCAGGCCGGCGATGGCGCGCAGCAGCGTCGTCTTGCCGGCGGCGTTCGGGCCGATGATGGCGGTGACGGTGCCGGACAGACAGGGCGGCAGCGACAGGCCCTTCAGCACCTCGCCGCGCGCATAGCCGGCGGAGAGGTTGGAGACGGTGAGTGACTGTCCGCTCATCGGGCGCGCTGCCTCAGGATCAGGGCGACGAAGATTGGGATGCCGACCAGCGAGGTGACGATGCCGACCGGCAGCAGCACGCCGGGGATCAGCGTCTTCGAGGCGATCGAGGCCAGCGACATGACCGTTGCGCCGGTGAGCAGGCTTGCCGGCAGGAAGAAGCGGTGGTCCTCGCCGACGAGCAGCCGGGCGATGTGCGGCCCGACCAGGCCGACGAAGCCGATCGTGCCGACGAAGGCGACGGAAAGGGCCGCGAGCAGGCTGATCCTGAGCAAGGTCAGGAAGCGCAGCCGCGCCACCGGCACGCCGAAGCTGCGCGCCCGGTCAGCGCCGAAACGCAGCGCCGTCAATTGCCAGCGCGCGGCGAAGGAGGCGGGAAAGACCAGCGCAAGGGCGATAGCGAGAATGGCGATCTTGGTCCAGCTCGTCTGCGAGATGCTGCCCATGGTCCAGAAGACGAACTGCTGCAGGGCGGCCTCGGAGGCGACGAACTGCAACAGCGCGACCAGCGCGTTGAAGGCGAACACCATGGCGATGCCGAGCAGCACCAGCGTGTCCGGCGCCATGCCACGCCGCGAGGCGACGGTCTGCAGGATCATCACCGAGGCAAAGGCGAACACGAACGCGTTGCCCGGCACCAGCCAGGTCGCGGGCAGGCCGGGCACGCTGACGCCGAGGATGAAGGCGAGCGCTGCGCCCAAGGACGCCGCGGACGAGACGCCCAATGTGAACGGGCTCGCCAGCGGATTGTCGAGGATGGTCTGCATCTCCGCGCCCGCGAGCGACAGCGCGCCGCCGACGAGGATGGCCGTCAGCGCCTGCGGCAGGCGCACCTGCCACATGATGATGCCGTCCGCGCGCGAGGCGCCGTCCAGCCCGAACAGCGCCCTGAACGCCTGCTCCAGCCCGAGGCCTGCGGGCCCCACGGCGAGGTCGACGAAGACGGAAATCGCGAGCAGCAAGGCGAGGCCGCCGACGAGGATGCGACGGCGGCGCAGGAGGGCGCGGTAGCCGTCCGCTTCGCCGCGCGCGGCGGGTCCGGCCGCGGCCGGAACGACGTTAGCCGGCATGCGCTATTCCCTCGGCAGGCTCACCCACGCGGCTCCCTCGAAGGGGACGGGCAGGAAGAGCCGGTTGATCTCCACCACCGTCGCATGCGGATCGAGATCGGCGAAGGCCTCGGGATGGAACCAGGTGGCCATCACCTCGAGCGCGACGATGTTGAGCGGGCTGTTGTGGAAATTGTGCCAAAGGCCGTGCGCGCGGCCGGTGCGGATCGCCTTGAGCTCCGATATGACAGGTTGTTCGGTCATCAGCCGCAGGAACCGCTGGGCCTCTTCCTCGGAGATGCCGGGGCCGGCGACGATGCCGCCGATGGCGGAGAAGTGGCGTCCGCCGGTGCCGATGTAGATGTCCGGGTCCTGGGCGAGCACGTATTCGGGGCTGAGCGGCGCGAAGGCGCCCGGCACGACGGCCTCGCCGATATTGATGCCGCCGGCCTCGACGACGAAGCGGCCGAGATTGGCGCGGCTGGGCGACATGCAGCACTTGTCCCCGACATTGGCCTGCATGTGCATGAACACCTTGGGCCGGTCGGCGAGGCCGGCGACCCTGTCGGTGACGCGCTTGCGGTGCTCCAGGTAGAAGTCGACGAATTCCCTGGCCTTGTCCTCGTGCCCCAGCACTTTGCCGAGCAGCTCGATCGTCGGAACGGTGTTGTCGTAGGGATCGGCGCGCAGGTCGATGTAGATGGCCGGGATGCCGGCGGCGGCGAGCGTGTCCACCAGCGCGATCGACTTGGGGTTCGGGCCGATCGCGCCGCTCATGATCACCAGGTCGGGCTCGACGGCGATCGTCTTCTCGGCCGAGAGGCTGTAGGTGTCGTCGTCGAGCTTGGCGGCGGCAGCGAATTCCGGGAAGGCCGTCTCGTAGGCCTGACGCGCCTCGGGATCGAACAGCCGCGTGCCGGCTGTGCCGACGATGCGCTTCGCCACATCACGGTCGACCAGCGACAGGCTGACGAGCTGGCGCGCCTCGGCAAGCACGATCCGCTTCGCGGGCAAGGTGACGGAGACGGTGCGGCCGGCGAGATCGGTGACAGTGACGACCTCGGCGCGAGCGGCGAAGGTCGCGGCGGCGATCCAGAACAGGACGAGGAACGGGTAGTTCAGACGCATCAGGGCTTGCTTCCAGTGGGCTGGTCCGGCGCCAGGCTGAAGCCGACCAGCCGGCTGATCAGGGCCGGCAGGACGGTGATGTGCTCCTCGCCCTCGAACTCGACATGGCGGAAGGTGAGCCCCCTGGCGGCGAGCGGCGAGAGCAGCGCGGCCATGGCGCGCGAGCCGGCGACCATGTCTTCGAGCTCGGCAGCGCCGATGCCGATCATCAGGCGCTTGCCGGCGACGTCGACGTCGCGCTCGATGAAGGCATGCGCGACGCCGAGCAGCTCGCTTCTGTTCCACCAGACCGACGGGCTGCCGGCGACATAGGTCGAGAAGGTCTCGGGCCGGCGCAGGAAGGTGTGAAGCGTGAAGAAGCCGCCCAGCGAATGGCCGGACAGGGTCTGGCGGGACGTATCCACCGGCAGCCTGCGGCCAATCTCGGGCTTGAGGTCGTGCTCGATGAAGTCGAGGAAGGCGTCGGCGCCGCCGAGCCTCGGCCACGGCTCGCCGTTCTTGCGCGGCGGCAGATCGGCGATCGCCGCCGGCGTGGTGTAGTCGAAGTAGCGCGCCTCGACGTCGAAGGGCTGGTCGGTGTCGTAGCCGATTGCGACGAGCACCGCCGGGCCGTAGCCCTTCGGCTTGCGCGTCTGGAGACGCAGTGTCTCCGCGGCGGTCTGGAAGGTCGCGTTGCCGTCCAGCAGATAGATGACCGGATAGCCCTCGGGCGGGGCGGCGTCGAACGGCCGCGCGACGAAGATCCGGTAGCGCTGGCCACTCGCCGATGCCGTCAGGACGAACTGCTCGGCGCCGGGAACGACCACCTGCGCGCCGGCAGGGTCCTGCGCGGCAGCGGGCGCCGCCGCGACGGCGCCCAGCATGGTGGAGGCGCACACGGCAATCAGGCCCCGGCGCATCACCTCGAAGCCGCCATGGCGGCGATCGCGCCGGCCGCCATCAGAACCGTCCCGTCGCGGAGAAGAAGAAGCGCCGGCCGTCGACGTTGAAGTCGTCGCTGATCGTGCGCGTCACGCGCTTGTCGGTGATGTTGAGCACGCCGGCGCGGACGGTGAACCTCTCGTTGAAGTCGTATTTCCCGACGATGTCGGCGGTGACGAAGGCGTCCATCTTCGACGCGGACGCCATGTTTCCGTTCGAAGGGACGTAGGTGTACTGGTCGCCGACATAGCTGACGTTGAGCGCGAGGTTCAGCTTCTCCGTTGCCTGCCATTCGACGCCGAAATTGGCCGAATGCTCGGGCTGATAGGCGAGCGGCCTCTCGGCACCGCTGAGGTTGCGGGCGTCGAGGTAGGTGTAGTTGGCCGTGAAGGTCCAGGTGTCGAAGGCGCGCAGCGCGACCTTGGCCTCGATGCCCTGCGTGCGGGCGCGGTCGACGTTCTCATAGGTGAAGATCGGCTTGCCGTCGGGCGTGAAGCCGACGAAGTTCGGATAGTCGGGCGCCGTGATCGGATCGCTGGTGCGGTTCGGCGGGAAGGGGATCATGTTCTTCAGGTCGTTGCGGAACGCGGTTACGCCCGCGGTCCAGCGCTCGTCCTCGTAGTTGACGCCGAGCTCGAAGCTGTTGCTGGTCTCGGGCTCGAGGTCGGTCGAGCCGATCAGGTAGCAGCCGCCGCCGCAGGAGATCTGCTGCCAGTTGGGGCTGTTCTCCAAAAGCGTCGGCGCCTTGAAGGCCGACGACCAGCCGCCCTTGAGGGTGAAGGCCTCGGTGAAGTGGTAGACGCCGTAGGCGCGCGGGCTGTTGTGGACGCCGAAGTTCTCGTGCACGTCGAGGCGGTTGCCGAGCGTGACGGCGAAGTCGTCGGTGAAGCGAATCTCGTCCTCGACGAACAGCGCCGCCTGCCAGACGGAGGAACTGGTGTCGCCGCCACCGGTGAGCACATAGGGGTCTTCGATGCCCTGGTAGCGGTAGGACGCGCCGACGGTGAGCGTCTGCGGCTTCAGGTAGTCGAGCGGCAGCACGACCTTGCCGTCGATGCCGGCATTGTAGGCGGTGTTGGGCTGGTCGACGCCGAGCGTGTTGCCGTGGCCGCGATAGTTGTGCACCCGGTCGCCCCACAGCTTCAATTCGGTCGTACCGAAGTCGTAGTCGCCGCGATGGGTCAGGCCGACGGAATGACGGTCGAGCGGGAAGTCGTCGTGGTTGCGGTGCGAGTAGCCGTAGTTGAGGTCGATCTCGTTGCTGTCGTTCGGTCGCCAGGTGACGGTGCCGTCGATATATTTGTTGTCGCTCTCGGTGAAGCCGGGCAGCGACGAGTTGGGATTGATCGACGGATCGTCGGCCTCGCGGCGGTCCCAGCTGCCGTAGAGCTTCAGGCCCACCTTCTCCGACAGCGGGCCGGAGACGAAGAAACCGGTGCGCCAGGAATCGCCCGCCTTGCGGTTCTGCTGCGCGATGTATTCGGCGGTCACCGAACCGTGCCAGGCGTCGGCGGACTTCTTGGTGATGATGTTGATGACGCCGCCGATCGCGTCGGAGCCATAGAGCGACGACATCGGTCCGCGCACGACCTCGATGCGCTCGATCGCGTCGAGCGGCACCCAGTCCGAATCGTAGTCGTTGCCGCGGAACAGGTTCGGCGCGGAGTTCACCCGCTTGCCGTCGACGAGAAACAGCGTGTAGCGCTGGCCGAGGCCCCGGATCTGGATGGTGTTCATGTTGCCGGCGCGGCCGATGGTGATGCCTTCGACCTTGGCCAGAAGCTGGCGCACGTCCTGCGCCGGCATCTTCTCAATCTGTTCCGCGGTGAGCACGGTGATGCTGGCCGGCGCGTCCTTTTCCTCCACCGCGCCGCCCGAGGCGGTGATGACGAGCCGCTGGAGCTCGGTGGGCGCCTCCTGGGCGACGGCGGCCGACGTCATCGCGACGGCGAGGGCGAGGCTTACGGGAAGCTGCCTGGCCGGCTTCAGCGCCGCGGCGGCGAGGCGCATCGAGCCGGCCTGCGGCGAAAGGGAAGTGAAACGCATAGACAGCCCCCCGCTGATGTTGGTCACATCGGCTGGCTGTCGAAATCCGAGACTAGCTGGCTGCAGCACCGAGGCCTCTCGCCCCGGATGCAAAATCACCGCTATTTTAATTGACTTTTTCTGTCAAGTTTTGCGGCGCGATTACCGCGCCCATTCCAGAGCGCCGACTGCGAGGGTAGGTTGCTTCGGAACTCCTCGATGGGACGTGAGGAAAAACGATGACGAAGAAGCTGGCGAAATCGGCGATCTCGCAAAAGCGGGTTCTCGACGCCGCGGCCAAGATCTTCCGCGACTACGGCTATGCCGGCACGACCATGCGTGCGATCGCGGACGAGGCCGA
>Ga0164290_1000912_pt1 | contig 67025 bp, 63 predicted proteins | sample Micstemetagenome_FD_108782 | JGI IMG/M metagenome (GOLD analysis project Ga0164290, IMG submission 108782) | Contaminated culture microbial community from soil near Moab, Utah, USA - Microcoleus steenstrupii SON62 (Illumina Assembly) | ecosystem: Environmental > Terrestrial > Soil > Soil crust...
ATGACCTCCTTGTATATCCGCATGGCAGCGTCATCGGGTCGACCACGAAGCACGAAGCGCCAAGCGACGTCTGTCGCCGATTGAATGGCGCGCACCCCTTTGTCCAATGCTCGACTAGCGCTTGGGCCTGCTGCTACCTCACGGGCCGGTAGGTGGTGTCCGAGTTCTGTTCGTGAGATTTCTTCCATGAGGGTGTCCGCCCACCATTCAGCCAGGCTTCTGTATCGGTTCTTATGATGGCCAGGTAGACGAGCGAGCACGTCGCGATGGCGCTCTCGCTTGTACTGTTGATTGAGTGCCTGGATGTCCTTCTCATCCAAAAACTTCATGAGGTGGTGCGCAATTTCGTGTATCAACGTTTCGCCACGGACTGGCGATTTACCACGATCTCCTTACCACGCCAGTTCGTTTTCACCTGTGCGCGGTACTCTCTTGAGACACTAATAACCTGCCCAACCAAATCATAGAAGCCTTGGATAGGCTCACCATCGCCAACCGAAACGGAGTCCTTGAAGCGTAGCCACACTCCGTCCAGAAGGTCATCGTCAAGGGCCTCAACAAAGGAAATCGCCATCCGGTACGCGACTGGATCCCTAAATGCGGTTCCTTGCCGCATCTCGGCTTCAATCGCATGAAGCATGCCGTACTTGCCTGATCGCGTGGACTGAATCTCCTCGTAGTGTCGGTCAACGCCAATAGGTCGGGAGCGCTTTCTAGCTCCCATGCTGTTGCCGACTTGACGCAACGGGCCTCTTCGAAAAGCGCCGTCGTCTAATCTTCCGCCTTCCGGATGATAATCGAGTGCCGCAGGCGAGGCAAGATCCTTTCCCCCTACCTTCACCCGGCGCACCGAGTTATTCAAAGCGGACAAAAGTAAATCCCCGGACAAGTCTTTTCGCAACTCAGAATGTGAGATTCGCGTATTGAGTTGCGAACGGCTTTGCGTTTGTTTGGTTTTCGATAGGGTTGTCGTTGATCCGCCTACAGACTTGCGACTGGTGAAGCCCGGCTTTGAAACCTTCGACGTGATTCCCGGCACCTTATTCATTAGCATGCCCAAAGGCAGAGAAAGCCCAAAGCCAGCCATCTCCGCCATCGCCTCGTGATTTCCTGTCGCCACTTGCCTGGGCAAATCAGTCAACCCCTTGACTGTCGCCTCGAGCCCACCAGGAGCAGTAACTGATGCCAGGAAAGCAGGGATTGCGGTCGGGTCTAGATTCTTGAGCGTGCTCAAGATAATCTTGTCTTGGTCAGAATCTCCTGTGAACTTGCCTTGCTCAAGTGCGCGGAGGAATTTCGGGTTGAGCATGCCCGCGGGCAGTGCCTTCTTCACTCCCTTCGCCGCCATATCGAATCCTGGACTGTACTGTTGGGGGGTCCTTAGCACATCTTGAGAAACGTCGATAAGAAACTGACTGAGGTCGCTCCCTGGATCCGCCAACAGGACCCGCTGCACGGATCCTGTTACCTCTCTAGCGAATCTGTGAACGCCCTGTTCTCCACCCTTAGCCGCCTGAATTGCTCGCTTGAGTAGCGCCGGGCTGATGCCACTCCCGGACTTGGCCAGAACGTCCTTCAGGCGTTGCCTAGCACGTGGATCAAGGCTCGCCACGCGATCCACGGCCCGCATCGAGTGCTCCAGTGTGCCGGGCATGAGAGCTCGTCGCTCGGTTTCCCGTCGGAGCCGCAACCGCTGCCCCCACCGACGACCCACGCGCCCGTCCCACTCGACGGAGCGGATCATCCCCAACATTAGTAAGGCGAGGCAAAGACACGGTAGTTGTCACGGTGACCGGCTCGATTGGCCTCGGATCCAAGAGCGAGGATCCGCCGACCACCTCGCCCTCCCAAGAGGGGCCGGGACGTTGCGCAGAAGTCTTCGCGGAAGCAGTCACAGAGCTCCGCTTTCTTAACTCTGCGTCGATCCATGAGAGTTGGCGAGTGCCGGCACTGTAGTCTAAGCCGCGCGCCTTTTTTCGGCCAATCTCGGCGATGAGCCGCTTCTTGGCGGCTCGAAGCTCTTCGGTTTGTAGCAAAATTACCTCCTAAGGGAGAGCCATGGGTAAGCAAAAGCAAGTCGACGTTCGGCTTTGGCTAGCCAAGGCGGAGAGCTCAGCGACGACTTTACATCAGCTCACCATGTCTGCGTTTAAAACGCCGATCAAGATTGGCACCTAGTTGGCGTCGAACACTGGCCGGATCGGAGGGCCGATCGTGATCGATCGTAAATCGACAACGACCACGATGCTCCGAGCATCTGTAAGTCGGAGGCCCGGCCGCTTGCTCTCAAGCTAACCTAGCGCTGGGATCGTTGCCCGTAAGGTGGGAGCACGTTAAACGCAGAGTGACCACGAATGTGACGCCGGGGCGTATCGTAGATCCGAATCGCATCGTCTCGAGTACTGAAAGGTCGCTTGCCCCCAAGTGCTTTCACCTCGATGGCTCTCGGTGCCTGACGCGTAAGCGGCGTGACCCCCCGACTTTGCTCTTGGCCGCCGGCCAGTCTTTCGATATCTGGCTGAATCATATAAGCGATCGGACCGAGCCTTTCTTGAAGGACTGGATCGCCCGATACGGCGGTCAGTAACAGTGAGCCGGCGTCGAGCCGGGTTTCGTCGTCCTGCGCCTCAAAATAGCGCGCGAGCTGGTTCAGCGCAAACTCTTCAACACCCCTTGGGCCTCCACCGCCTTCTACCGGCTCGCGATGCTGCTCTCGTCGCTTCCTCTCGAACTCCGCACGCTGCAGGGCGGTCTTCCGATCCGCGTCGGCCTGCTTCCGACCCAAGTAGCCCGTCGCGTACACGGAGGCCGCTTCGCCTCCGATTGCTAAACAACGTAGCAGAGGGCGCGGATTTTCGTTGAGGAGGTCCTTATCGCGGAATGCCGAAACTTCATTCTCTGTCGGCTGCTGCGCTCCACCACTCGTCGCATGAACGGCGTGTTGAGTCGCCCTCCTTTCCTTCTGCTGCCATTATTGAGGAGGGACACAGTCTACTCTGCCCAATTATGTGGGCGACATCACCTGTAAGTCCAAGTAGGTCGAGTCTTAACATCTCAGTTTTGCCGCTTCTCAACTTGATTGGGCAGGTGCAGCTGTTTAGTCTCATGCAGCACCCGCACTGCGTCAACCCACCCCAACAAAGCTCCCGTGCCGGCTCTCACCGCTTAGCCACTCTGCGCCCCCTGGATGAATTGCTTTGAGGCCCTAGCGGCACGATCCCGATCCGTCGCCCGTCCGCAAACCCAAGGATGGCGAGCGTCGCCAATGCCTCGGTCGCGCGTGCCGCGTCTCCCTCGTTCAAGTCCCGGGCGAACACCCCTGCGTTCGGCAGAAAAGGAATCCGAATCCCAATCCGAAGTCGCATCGTCAAACCCCCTCCATCCCGAGGGCAGCCAGCCCCCCAGTCAGCAGCCCCGTGACGGCCCGTCCCGCCGCCAATCCGACGTCGAAAGTCGCTTTACGGTCCTTCTCCCTCGCCGCCAAGAAACCTCGTGCGTCCACCACCATCGCCGCCAGAGCGCCCGTCGCCGCGCCAACCAACACCTTCCGAAAGATCTCGCTCATCCCGCCCTCCGTCACTTCCGCTCGAGCCGTTCCAAGATCGCCCGCATCGCCGTAAGCTGCCCGGTCGTCGTCTCCCGCCAAGCTCGCCACTCCACCAGGCTCTGCTGCCTCTCCGCCGTCAGCGCATCCAAGTCCCGCCGCATCTGCGCCTGGCCAATCTGCAGCGTCGCTACCCAACTCCCCAGGAGAAACGCTCCGACGATCACCCCTCTCATCCAAGGCAAGAGGGCCGAAATAACCTGGAGCTCCCGCCGCAACTCCACCACCGCCTGCTCACTCAATTCTTCTTGCCCCCTCTACGCGGCCTCGCGGCGTTCCAACGAGAACTCCGCCTCGCTGCGATCCAGATAACGATCGCCGCGTTGTCCACGGGCAGAGTCGCTGCCAAAGGCCAGCCGGTCGATGAGGCGCCAAATGGCGAGGCGCTCTCGCGCTTCCTCCGCGACGGGAGGCCGAAACGGCTCAACGAGCATAGGAAAACCTCCTGAACGCAAAAAGCCCCCACCGTGCCGAAGGCACAGTGAGGGCTGGGTTCACAAACAGATTAGCTCGACTGAATCTAAAATGGTAGACGTTCGTCTACATTTGTGCTGTCTGTCGCAACAACACGCTACTTCACCATTCCGTCAACACTCCGAGCGAGGCAGCGTGCACCGTCTGATTCCGGCCCCCCGCCTTCGCCGCATACATCGCCCGGTCCGCCTCTCTCCGCAACCGGCCTGCGTCGGCCGCGCCACCTGCCGCCGTTGCCACTCCGAAGCTTGCCGTCACCGACCGCGCTGGCCAAGACTCCATCTCAAGCGCTTCGCGCAACCGCTCGGCAAGCGCCTCGGCGCCCTGCCGGCCGGTGTCAGGACACATGACGGCAAACTCCTCGCCGCCGGGCCGCGCCACCAAGTCGTGCCGTCGCGCGCCGCGCTGCAACACCTGTGCCACCCGCCTAAGTGTCTCGTCGCCGGCGTCGTGACCAAACATGTCGTTCACCGTCTTAAATCGGTCTACGTCCACCACGATCAACGAGAGCTCCGACCCAAGCCTTCGCGCTCGCTCGACCTCGTACGCCAGCCGGGTTCCCAAGACACGCCGATTCGCCAACCCCGTCAGCTCGTCCGTGGTGGCAAGCTGCGCAAGCCGCTGGCTCAGTTCCTCGAGCTGCCGCGCCTGCTGTGCCAGAGCCCGCTGAGCTGCTCGCCGCTCCGTAGCGTCGACGCCCGTCGCCACGATGAACCGCACCTCGCCCTCCGGGCCGAGCATCCCCGTATTCCGCCACTCGATCAGCCGCCGTCGACCGTCGCGCGTGATCCAGTGGTTCTCCATCTCCATCGGGAACTGTCCTCGCTTCAGTCGATCGAAAGCCTCGGTGACCATCCCCCGCTCATCCGGAGGAACGACGACCTGCCAGAACGGCTGCCCGAGCACGTCCTGCGTCTGCCATCCCGTCAGGCTCTCGCAAGCCTTGTTGAACTGCACGAACCGACCCTCCGGATCCAAAACGCAAACCAGCGTTCCGGCGGTGCCCAGAACCGCCTGCAGGAACTCGCGCTCCTGCCGCTCACGCTCCTCACTCTCGCGAAGTCTCTGCTCGAGCTCCTTCTGAGCCGTGATGTCCTGGGCTCCCCCAATCACTCGCGTCGCTCTTCGCGACGCGCCCGCTCCGGAAAAGAACGACTGCCCCCGAACGCTTAGCCAACGGATGCGCCCGTCCGGCAGGACGATCCGGTGTTCGCCGTCGAGCGTTCCGGAGCCATTCGGGTCGACCGCGTCCCGCGTGGCCGCCACCATCATCTGGAGATCGTCCGGATGAACGGCCCGCGGCAACAGGTGCTCGTCGTCCGTCACGGCTTGATCCGGCGCAAGCCCCAGGAGCGCCTTGAACTCGGTGCTCCAGTGCGCCCTGCGCTGCACCAGATCGATGTCGTACATCCCGAATCCCGTGACCTGCTCGGCCAAGCGGCGGCTGGCCGCCCGTACCCGAAGCTCCTCCTCGGCGACCCGGCGCTCAGTAACGTCGACTCCCGTCGCAACGAGGTAGCGAACCTGACCATCGGCGTCGAACACGGCGGTGTTGCGCCACTCCACGACCCGCCGCGAACCGTCCTTCGTAACCCACTCGTTCTCGTGCAGAACCCTAGGGACGGTCGGTGTAAGACGTCGCAAGACGCTGCGAACTTCCTCGCGGACTTCAAAAGGCACCAACGCCTCCACGCCGTCTCGGCCGAGCATCTCTCCCTCGGTCCACCCCGTCAGGCGCTCGCACTCGGCATTGAAGCGGATCACGCGCCCGTCGCTGTCACCCACACAAACCAAGCATCCCGCGGTATCCAGTACCGCCTCGAGAAAAGTCAGTTCATCACGCGGTCGTGCTTCGAACTCTCTGAGCTCGGCTTCAGATCGTGCCTGGGCTACGATTTCAGATCGACGAAGGCCCGAGCGCTTCCGCCGAATACGGTGCCAGTACGTGCGAACCGTCTCCGGGGTAAGGCCCATCGCTTCTGCGATCTCCCGATCTGCTTTCCCCCCGACCGCCAAAGCGAGCACGCGCTCTTCTTGCCGCGAGAGAAGATTGCTCCGCAGGTCGACGCGCTCCATCTCGGGTTCCACGCCGATCTCCGCACTCACGTTTACATTTGTGGCCTATCCGCGATGGTTTCATCACGGCAAGATTTGCGGGGTTATGGGACGAAACGCTCTCGAGGCGGCATTGCGCCGCTTTACGGCTCGCCCAGATAGCGGCGTAGCGCATCGGCGAACAGGGTCGATACCTCGTCCGTGTCGACGGGCAGGTACAGCACCTCACGCGCTCCCGCCGCGCCTGCGCGCTCCGGAAGCCGCGGATCGCTCCCGCCCGTGCTGACCAGCAGAGGCACATCCACGAGCGACTCTTGCCGGCGCATCCACTCTCCGAGTTCGAAGGCTCCCGGGAGTTGCTCCGAGACGATCACGAGTCGGGGACGCTCCGATGACAGGCCCTCCTGCCCAATCCCTAGGCTCGACGCGGTCCGAAGCTCAATCGTAGCGTCGTGTGCCCGAAGCACGCGCCGCAACAGATTGATCAGGTCGGCGTCGTCGTCCACCACCATCACGAATCCGCCATCCTTGGCCATGTGGGTGTTTCTACCCACAAATCCCCGGCGAAGTCACCAGGGTAGCTGTCGATTATCCCGCGCGAGTGTCACTAACGCGCAGCAAGACCGGTCCATCGGACGCATCGACTTCCATCACGGGAAGCTCACTCGTCGAGAGCTGCATGAATTCGTGCGGATCAATCCTTAGCTCGCCCCCCGACTGACGCATCGCCAAGACCAGCAACAGGTACTGCCCCCGGTTCATCGTGTTGAGCAGAGCGGCGATCGCTTGGTCCGGGCTTTGTGGCTCCATGGCGATGATTCTGACTTCACCCCGCTCTCGAAAGGACACGAAACCAAGCCTCTGTCAGCCCCTCGCGTCAAACCCGCTCAAGCGACCCAGCACCGTAGGCTTCGCCGCACGTCGCCAAGCGTCTCCTCGGACTCCCCAAGGACGTTGGGCGGCAAGAACGGATCGTTGACCAGCCGGTCGGCCAGAGTGCGCTCGAACTCCTCCAGCGCCGCGCCGGCCTCCTGTCCGGGCCGTCGATCGATGTAGCAGAACCAACCCAGCCTGATCAAGGCCGCGTGCCGAGTCTCCCCCGGTCGCCGCAACCGAAAGTTGCCGACCGACTGACCATCGCAGTAAACGTGGACCAACGCCGGCCGCGCTCGTTGATACCCCTCGGTTCCTTCCACGTAAGCCAGCAACGCCAAGTCGTCGTCAAGCCCCACATTCCCACCCGTCGACACCCGACACGGGCTCTTGAGCGATCCCCCAGTGAGCCGCAGTCCCACTCTCTCCAGAACCTCACCTACGGTCAGAACGTGTCCCACTTCGCTCCAGAAAACACAAAAACGGTGTTCACTAGAAGAGTGTAACACCGAAACCTTGTTATTCGCCGAACGTTTGGTGAAGAATGCACAGCGTGTCGTACACGCCCGGTGAAAAGATTGCGTTGGCTCGAGGGCGCATGGGACCCAAAGGTTGGTCGCAAACCGACCTCGCCCACGCACTGGCTAGACGCAATGCCCTCGGCCTCGATGAACGAAAGTGGCGCTCTCGCATCGCCAACTACGAGTCGAACCGCCCCACGCCACCGGCGGAGCCCCTGCGCCACATCGCCGACGCGCTGGGCGTCGTGTACCAATGGTTTCTGGAGCCCGAGGGCGAAGAGCCGCTCCTCAAGGGGCAACCGGTCGAAGGTGCGCTATTCACCGCACCCGCGCCGTACTCCCCTCCGGGCAAAGTGCCGATGATTTACGCGGGAGAGGTTCCGTGCTCCACCAATTGGGGCAACCCGCTGGAGTCCACCACCCCCATCGACATGGATCCCGACTTCGCCGGCCCCAACCGCTACGTCTGCCGCGTCGTTAACGACTCTTGCTACCCGGCGCTTCACGAGGGCGACTTAACCGTCTGGCAGTACGACCTCAATCCACCGTTCGGCACCATCGTCCTCGCCCAGCGGAAGGGCGACCACAACTGCACCGCGAAGCTCCTCCGCTACGACGCCACCCTCCACGCGCCGCGCCTCGTTCCCATCAACCCGAGAGTAGAGCCCCCCGAAGACGGCGAAGGATGGGGAGCGATCGCTCGCCTCGTCGGCGTCGAGCGCGTTCAAGACGGTCTTAAGCGGACCTGGAAGCTCGAGTCAGGTCTTCGGCCGAAGCACCTGCTCCCCGACATCGACTAACCGCCCGCGCGGTCGACGATAAACAGCGCCGTCCCCTCTGCCCGCCGTCCCAACCCGTCGAACAAGATCCGGTGGACGGCGAAGGAGCGGGACTCCAATCCCGTGGGCATTCCGTACTCCATCACTCGATGCCCGGTCGGAACGTCCCCCGACATCCGCTCGAAGAGCCCCGCTTCTGAAGCCACCGCTGCCACGCGTCTCGCCGCGTCGGACTTAGAGGGCACCACGCAAGTGAGAACCCACCCGTCTTCGCCCCACTCGACGGCGACTCGCCAAGTTTCCGGCTCCTCGTGAATCGTGAGCAGATCCCCGGACCTGAGGGCGCCTAGGTATCCATCGACGTCCGCCAATCGCCCCCGCTGTCGCGTCTCCTCCCCCGCCTGCCTACGCGCCGCGCGCAAGTACCCCCAGCCGATCGCGACCGCCGCCGCTACCACCACTAGGACTACCAACCCGGACAACATGCCTTCTCACTCTACGACGCCCTCGAGCGTCTGCGGTGCAAACACCCCCGTCGCGTCGAGGCCACCCGTTGCGCAGGAATGAGGTAGCACCTAGCCATGTACTGGCTGAACGAGCCGCCGATTTGGTCCGAGACGGATGGCAGTCTGTCGGTCGAGACCGGCAACCGCACCGACTTCTGGCGGACCACTCACTACGGCTTCGTCCGGGACGACGGCCACCTGTACGCGCAAGAGGTGGAAGGGGACTTCACCGCCGTTATCCACTTCTCGGGCGAGTATCGAGAACTCTACGACCAAGCGGGCATCATGCTGCGCATCGACGAGCGCAACTGGATCAAGGCCGGCATCGAGTACACCGATGGCCAGCAGCATCTCAGCGCCGTGGTCACCCGCGAATACAGCGACTGGTCCGTCCTGCCGCTGCCAGAGGCGCCCCCATCGATTTGGCTCCGGCTGAGCCGCCACGGCGACGCCATCCGCATCGAGCACTCCACCGACGGACGCTCCTACACGATGCTGCGTCTCGCCTACCTCCCCCCAAACCGGCCGGCAAAGATCGGACCCATGTGCTGCTCCCCCGAACGCGCAGGCTTCCGGGCGACCTTTCACCATTTCAACGTCGGCCCGGCGATCGGCAAAGATCTGCACACCTCCGACTAGCGGGTCAGTCTTCCTCCGGCCCGAAGGACGCGACGAACGCCAACACCGAAACCACCAGCACGAACCCGCACCACAGCAGGACCACCGCGACCCTCGGCCCCGCCACCGGAAGCCGGAGCAAGGCGATGCCCGCAAGAATGACGTAGGCGAAGAGCAGCCCCCCAACCGCTCCGGACCGCGCCGGCGCTCGGCGGCGGCCACCGAGTAGCTGCGCCACCAATGGCCACGCCACCCACACGGCAGCCAGAGCGATCATCTGGGCCGTCGCGAGGCCATTGGCGAGCCCTCCAGTGACATCCGGGAACTGACCGGTCAACGCGATCCCGAGACCCCCAAGAACCACTGCTGCCAGAACCCAGATCACCACTCGCGCCATCTCGCTCAGGAAACCCCATTTTCGTGGCTAGTGCCTGAGTCGTCCGCGGCGTCCCGAACCTCCGATATCCCAATGGCGTATTAATAGCTGTTAGGATTCAAAATCCTGGATTTCGCGTTCTGGAGGCATCTCCTCCTCGGTTCGATCTCTACGTCGCGAACCCGAACGCATCCTTCCACTGCCGCGCGGCCTACGAGGCCGCGGCCCGTCCGGCGCCCGAATCGAATCGGTACTAGGCGTCGTCAAACGCAAATTCCATGGCCGTTGTAACTGAAGCCCCGTCCGTTCCGCGCTACCGTCAGGTGCTGCGCGCCGAGGTGCCCGAGCACCTTCTGAAGCCCGATAATCTCCATCTGCTCTGGTTCATTCCCCACTCCGCGATCATCGGGGCGGGCCTCTGGGCGCTGACGCAGCACTTCACCTGGTGGACCGCCATCCTGGCCACTCTCCTGATCGGCCACAGCTTCGGCTGTCTCGGATTCCTCGCACACGAGATTTGCCACGGCGGGGCGATGAAGAACCGTTTCTTCCGCCACCTCCTGGGCGGCATCGCGTTCTCTCCGTTCGCGATCGGGCCGTACCTCTGGAGCCGTTGGCACAACGGCGAGCACCACGGCAACACGCAGCACAAGGAGCTCGATCCGGATCGCCTCTTCCTGGTCGACGAGTACAAGGACAACGCCATTCTCAAGTGGCTCTACCGGATGTCGCCGCTTGCCAGGAATCTCGTCATCTTTGGCTTCTTCAGCCTGATGATGACGCAGCACAACCTGACGATGGTCTTCACCTACCTGAAGGATCCCAAGAGCACTCCCCGCGACCGGGCTACCATCCTCTTCCAGTTCTTCCTGCCCAAGCTCCTTTGGATCGGAGGCACCGCTCTCCTCGGCTGGCAGGTCCTCGTCTTCGGCTACCTGATCCCGCTCCTCATCGGAAACGCGATCGTGATCGGCTACATCGCCACCAATCACTTCCTGAACCCGCTCGCCGACGAGAGCGACGTGCTCGCCACCTCGCTGTCGGTGACGCACCCTCGCTGGCTCGGATGGCTCGACGTGCTGCACTGTCGGTTCGGCGCTCACGTCGCCCACCACCTGTTCCCGCACGCACCGGCCCGGAACGGACGCAAGATCGAGGCTCACATCGCCAGACTTTGGCCCGAGCGATACCACGAGATGCGTATGACGCGCGCCCTCAAGCTTCTCTGGGACACGCCATGGGTGTACGACAACGCGGGCGAGAAGCTCGTGGATCCGGAGCGCGGAACGACCCACCCGACCTTGGGCAGCGGACTCTAGCTCCGGCGTCCGAGGCTCAGACGCCGTTCCGAGCCTCGGACATCATGCGCCGGAGACCCCTACGGTTGAGCTCGGCGTACGGCAAGTCCCCGATCCTGATGGCCCAAACCAACCCCCCAAAGTTCTGGAGCAAGCGCATCGCCTGCATCTGAGCACGGAAAGTCTCGTCCGGCTGGCCGTACGTGCTGAAGAAAGCCGGCTCCAATTCAGGTCGCCGAACGAACGCATCGTCCCAGAAGCGGCAAAGATCCGAGGCGCGGACGTCCCATCTCGCGTGCTCGAAGTCGATGACCGCGGTGAGGTCACCGGCCGGGTTCGTCAGCCAGTTCCGCGGGCTGTAGTCCCGATGGACCGCCGCCGGTCGCTCGCTCCGCAACGCCGGCAGCCACTCCCTGGCTCCCCACTCGATGAATTGTTCTTCGTCCGACGAGAACAATCCCGCCGCCGCTCCCTCCGCTATTCGGGACTCGTAGGTCTGCCGCACGAATCCCTCGGCATCCAGCCCCATGTCCCCTTGCGGCGTTCCGTCTGGGTTAGCGGCCCCGAGCCACTCGCCGCTCAACCGGTGAAGTTCCCTCGCCCACTCGCCTGCGGCTATCCAGAGTCTCTCCTCCGCTTCCGCCGAGAGGCTGAACTTGGAGGCCATGTCCCCCGGCATCTCTTCAATCAGCGCCGTCATCGGCTCCGCGCGGCTTGCCAGCACCCGCGGCGTTCTCCCGACCGCTGGCCCCCAGTGCGTGAGCGCGAAGATCTCCCCTGCCCATTTCCCGGGGTACGCGTGCATCTTCAGCCACACGTTGCCCGAGGCGCTGCGCAGGCGCCAAAGTTGGGAGTACCCGTGGTCGTGCGCGTACCGCGAGAGAACCTGGAACGAGCCCAGCTGCCGCTCAACCCACGCCAACGTCTCCTCGTCCGGCAAGGCGGTGACGGTCTCGCTCATACCCAGATCATAGCGGACGCTTGAAGAACATCCGCTGGGGATACCCGTCGGGCGAGGAGGCCACGGAGACGAGCTCCCACCCTTCGGCGGACGCGTGCCGCAACACGTCCATCTCCGCCTTCAGCTCCTTCTCCGCACCCGACACCTCGAACCAGTCGTAGTGACCAAACTCCCGAATGGCGTAAGCGTAATCGAACCTCACGGGCAGATCCTACTCCGCTCGCCTCACTCAGGCAATCGTCAGCCGTTCCGGATCGCTTCCTCTCGCCGCTTCTCCGCTAGGTCGACCAAGCCCCCAACCCTCAGAGCGAACTCGGCATCGCTCAGATGACCGGCCAGTCGACGGCCGTCACCTGAACCGCCTACGGATCGTCCACCGGCCGAAACTAATCCCGCATTCGCTCTCGGAAACCCATCGCCTAACCCCCTGGCCCAGCGGCCCCTTGGTAGGTGAACGACGGAAGCGGGAGCAAAAAGTTACACGCGGGCGGTCCGACCGGCGAGCGAATCCTGCAATGCGTTGCGGCTAGGATGGAACTGGATTCCGGGGTTCTTGTCCTGGATGTATTGCAGGTTCCAAGCGGACCCGAAGATCGCTACCGGATTGCCGAAGTCGTCCTCGAGTACCCGAGCGTTTTGCCCCCAGTACACGTTAGCGATCTCCGCCGCATCCCCTTCCAGCCAGCGAATCAACTCGAAGCCCAGTGGCTCCAGAAGCGTCTCCACCCCGTACTCCATCCGGAGTCGGTGCTGGACGACTTCGAACTGCAACTGACCGACCGCGCCGAGAATCGGCTCGCGTCGCGCCGATCGGCGATCCCAGAACAGATCCACGAGCCCCTCCTCGCAGAGCTGCTGCACTCCCTTTTCGAAGTGCTTCAGCCGCCCCACGTCCTGGTTCCGCAAGTAGGAGAACGTCTCCGGCGCGAAGTTGGGCACCTCGTCGTACCGGAACATGTCGCCTGCGGTGAGCGTGTCGCCAAGCTGGAACATCCCCGGATTCGAAAGCCCGATGATGTCGCCCGGGTACGCCTCTTCCACGGTCTCCCGCTCCTGCGCGAACAGTCGCTGCGGACGAGTCAGCCGCAGCTTCTTCCCCGTTCGGGCGTGAGACGCCTCCATGTCCTTCTCGAACCGGCCGCTCACCACCCGGAGGAACGCGATGCGGTCCCTGTGGTTCGGGTCCATGTTCGCCTGGATCTTGAACACGAAGCCGCTGAACGGAGCCTCCGTTGCCACCGGCTTCTCATCGGCGCAACGTGGTCCCGGCGCCGGCGCCATGGCGAGGAACCGCTGCAAGAACAGCTCCACGCCGAAGTTGTTCATCGCCGAGCCGAAGAAGACCGGCGTGAGCTCGCCCCGCCAAACGCGGTCCATCGTCAGTTCCTCGCCCGCGATGTCCAGCAACTCCAAGTCCTCGTGGAGCGCCATAAGGAGCTCGGTCCCAACCCGCTCCTCGAGTCGGGGATCGTCGAGATCCAGCACCTCGAACTCGGCCCGTTCCGCTCCGTGCGCGGAGCGCTGGAACAGGTGCACCTGGCGGCTCTCACGGTCGAAGACTCCCTTGAAGTCCGAGCCTTGGCCCACCGGCCAGTTCACCGGAACGCTGCGGATTCCAAGCGTCTCCTCGACCTCGGTGAGCAGAGCCAACGGGCCGCGGCCCGAGTGGTCCATCTTGTTCACGAAGGTGAAGATCGGAATCCCGCGCTGACGGCAGACGGCGAACAGCTTCTTGGTCTGCGTCTCGACGCCCTTGGCGTTGTCGATGAGCATCACCGCGCTGTCCGCGGCGGTCAACGTGCGGTAAGTGTCCGCGCTGAAGTCGTTGTGGCCCGGCGTGTCGAGCAGGTTGAGCATGTGCCCCGCGTACTCGAACTGCAGCACGGTCGAAGTCACCGAGATGCCGCGTTGCTTCTCCAACTCCATCCAGTCGGAGGTCGCCTTTCGCTGGCTCCGCCGCGCCTTAACCGACCCGGCAAGCTGAATCGCCCCTCCGTAGAGAAGCAGCTTCTCCGTTAGGGTCGTTTTTCCGGCGTCAGGGTGCGAGATGATGGCGAATGTGCGCCGACGCTTGGCTTCGTTTTCGATAAGGCTCAACGGACGATCTTCCTCCGAACGCGCCCGCCGCCGCCGGGACGAGTAAGGCACGCATCCTGATTCCTAACGCTGGAATCGGCCGCCTCATTTCGCCCACGCGGTTTCCGGCGGACAGGTGATTATGACTGCCGGGCTCTTGCCCCTCTTCCCACAGCAAGGTAAGTGCGCACGATCCCCCTCGTCCTCTCCTAAGAACCGTGAGATAGCAGCCCCAATTTGCAAAATCATTCGGCCACACATCACACATCCCTAAAAGGGAATCGGTAGGATCTTCGCGTGACGCAGGTTGAGCGCTGGCTGTTGCTCGTCGACGACGACCCGGACATCGACATCGTCGTCACGCGAGCGCTCCGCTTCGCCGAAATCGACGCCCGAGTTCGCGTCGCCCGATCCGGGACCGCCGCACGCGACCTCCTCGCGGGATCCGCCCCTCGTCTCATTCTGCTCGACCTCCGGCTACCGGGCGAGTCCGGCTTGGAGCTACTCGCCGGTCTGCGTCAAACGAAGGGACTCGCCCAGACCCCCATCGTGCTTCTGACCGGAAACGAGGATCCCGACCTCGCCCGCCTCGCCACCGCCATGGGAGCCACCGAAGTCGCCGCGAAGCCCATCGACTACGACACCTTCATCCGCACCCTAAGCCAAATCCTCACGCGCCACCTCAAGTAGCGGTCCGCGTCCCAGCTTCCGGAGCAGTCCATTCAACTGCTCCTGCTCCTGGGGGGACAACCCGGACGCCTCCCGAGCCACCGCTTGCGCGAACTCCGGCATCACCCGCTCGACCCGGGCTCGCCCCTCCTCCGTCAAGTGAATCCATTGCGCCCGCCGGTCGCTCGGGCACCGCTCTCGCCGGACCAAGCCGTCCGCCTCTAGGCGGTCCACCACGGACGTGAGATTGTTTCGGCTCGTCAGGTGCTTCTCCGCCAACTGGCTCGGCATCAGCGCGCCGAGGTGATAAAGCGCTTCGAGCACCCCAAACTGCACCGGAGTCAGTCCCGCGTCAACGATCGGACCCAGCGTCCGCGCCCCAAACGCCTCCGCCGCCCTCGCGAGCTTGATGAACAGATCTAGGGCGCGGCGCTCTTCGGCGCTTCCATCGAAGTGAGTGGGCATCGGTTTCTCGCTGGGGATTTGTTATCTTTCGTTGACTTCCGCACGCAACCGGCCATTGCGTCGTGTATAGTTCCATATCGAACTATTGACGGCAGGATTGTACCGTGCCCGAGAGAAAACTATGAAGTCGAAGCTCACCCTAGCCGCCCTCGTCGTTCCCGTTGGCCTCGCCGCCTACGTTACGCTTCACCCCGGCGTCGCTCACGCCGAGCCGCGTCTCGCGGGTCCTGGCACCACCTTCCAGTCGGCCGGCACCTACACGATCGATCCTATGCACACGAGCATCGGCTTCGACATCGAGCACATGGGCCTGAGCCAGATCCAGGGGCGCTTCAACAAGTTCGCCGGCACGATCCAGGCGGATCCGAAGAACCTCGACAACTCCAGCGTCCAGTTCACGATCCAAGTCGAGTCGGTGGACACCGCCGTCGCCCCGCGCGACGCCCATCTCCGCACCGCGGACTACTTCGAGGTCGCCAAGTACCCGGAGATCACGTTCAAGAGCACCAAGATCCGTCGGAAAGGCAAGGGCTACGTCGCCGACGGAGTCCTCACCGCCAAGGGAGTCTCCAAGAGCATTTCCATCCCGTTCCGCCACTACGGTCCGCTTGACGATCCCCGCGCCGGCCGCCGCATCGGAATCGTCGCCGACCCGATCCAGCTGGATCGCGTGGCGTTCGGAATCGGCAACGACCAAAAGCTCCCCAACGGCAGCTACGCCCTCGGCAAGAACGTCACCGTTCGCCTCGCCCTCGAAGCCACCGCCGCCAAGTAAGGCTGCCGCGGCAAAGAGTGTGGTGTTCGCGAGTGGCCTCCCCCTGCCAGTAGGGGGAGGCCACGGTGCGGCTCCGGGAAGCACTCAACGACCCATCAAAGCGGTCGAAGCTCGATCTTCCGAAACTCCACCGGATGGCTCTCCGACTGCAGCGAGATCGTGCCGCCCGAGATCGCGAGCTTGCCGTCCTTGATCAGCGGCACCGCCGTCCCATCCTTCGGGTCGTACTGCACCTGCTCGTACCGCATCACCGACTTGCCGTTGATCCGGTGCTCGATGACTCCATTCCCCCGCACCTCGAGTTCAAGCTGAACCCACTGGTCCCCGCGGAAGGTCTCCGACTTCGAGTTGGTGCAGTGCTGGGTCACCAATTTGCCGTCCATCACCACATGGGTGCCCGGCGTGCACAGATTCCCCGTCGGACGATCCCCGGTCTCCCCGCCGCCTAAGAGTTGCACCTCGGCCGAAACGGGGAAGTCCTGATCCTTGCCCATCGTCTTCGCCGGCTGGCCATGGATCATCACGCCGCTGTTGCGCCAAGCCCACCCAGGGCCACCCTTGGCCTGCTCGCCCACGAACCGATACTCCAGCCGAAGGATGTAGCTCGAGTACGGATGTCGATAGAAAAGGTGCCCAAACCGATCGTTGAAGTCGCCCTCGTACCCTTCATATCCCACGGCCAGCACGCCATCGCGTACCCGGAACGTGTTGGCGTAGTTCTTGCCCAACGGATGCCCCTTGATCTTAGGAGTCCAACCGCGCAGGTCCTTTCCGTTGAAGAGCGAGATCCAGCGTTCCTGCTGCGTTCCGCTGTACGCCATGCCGGTCAGCAGCGCCAACCCGACGATGCCTCCGATCAACCCCGATCGCATTCCGACACTCTAGCCCATGTGGACGACTCGGAAAAGGGCTTTTGCTTGCGGACGAGGGACGGGCGACGTCGCCTAAACCCCGTGCGCAACTGACCACGTCTCGTCGCGATCCTGTGCCAGCACAACGCCAAGGTCGAAAGGCCGGTTCGGGTGGCGAGGCTGCTCGCTCCAGACACTCGGAAGTAACCGAACCGGCGATACTTCGCTTCGTGATTCTGAGTTGCCAAGCCTATCCGTGGACCCAAGAACTCGGTAGCGACCTCAAGCCGCACTTCGGCACGATTCTCGATGCCCTGCAGGCCGCGGGCGTCGAGGCGTTCGAGACGATGGACACCTCACCCGCGGGTGTGGCCGCGCTGGCAAAGCAAGCGCAGGGGCGCCCAATCTCCTTCCCAACTGCGTACACGAACGCGCGACTCCACGACGACGATGCCGATCGCCACGTCGATCGAGTTCTCCAAGAGGCCGATGGGCTGCGAAGCCTAGGCACTACGCAGCTCGTCTGCAATCCCGAGCCGATCCGGTGGGGCGGGACCGAGGAGAAAACGGACGCCCAACTGGAGCGGCAAGTCACATCCCTTGCCCGACTCGGTCGGGCGCTCCAAACTCAGGGGATCACGCTCGCCTATCACGTGCACGACGCCGAGATGCGGCAGCAGGGAAGAGAACTCCTTCGGATGCTGGAAGGCGTGGACGAGGCGATCCTGAAGTTCTGTCTCGACGCCCACTGGATCTACCGCGGCCTAGGCAACGACGCCGAACGAACGTACGCCCTGATCGAGAGATTCGCCCCGCGCACCGTCAGCGTTCACTTGCGCCAGAGCGAGGAAAACGTGTGGTCCGAAACTTTCGGAGAAGGAGACCTCGATCATCGCCGAATCCTCGGGCTCCTGTCCGCGAGCGGCTTCGACGGCCCGCTCACCCTTGAGCAGGCCCGGGAGTCAGGCACCCTCAGCACGATGACGATGGCCGAACGGGTCCGCGCCAGCGCAGAGTACGCGCGCCGTTTGGGGTTGGCAGCCTAGCAAGATCTCAGGCCGCGGAGACACTGAGCGGCACAGCACCCTCCTACCCGCCCCTGTCATCCCGAGCGAAGCCGAGGGATTTAACGGTAGGCACTGACTACCAGTGGTCATGCCACAGCCTCGTTGCGTCCGTTGCGCCGTGGCGCGAGACGCCCTTCCGGACGGCGCGAGGAGCGCCGGCTACACGCTCCTTCGCCCGTACCCCTCGCCTGGGTGGTGGCATGACCAGGAGTAGTCAGTGCCTCCCGTTAGATCCCTCGGCTGCGCTCGGGACGACAGGGGCTTGGAGGTGTGGTGCCACCGTCCCCTGTCCTACCGCCGAACACCGAACACCGACTTTCCTGGAGTGATTCCAGAAAACATCGTATAATGCCCCTCAGTGACCGGTACCGACCACGACTGGACAGAGCGCCTTCGGGCGAAGGGGATGCGGGTGACCGCGCCGCGCATCGCCGTGCTCCAGGCCGTCACCGCAGGACGTCACCAGGACGCGGACGAGATCGCCGCCGCCGCCCGCGAGCGGCTGGGCTCCCTCTCCACCCAGACGGTGTACGACAACCTCCACGCCTTGGTGCAGGGAGGATTGGTGCGGCGCATCGAACCCGCCGGCCACCCCGCGCGATTCGAGGTGCGAGTGGGCGACAATCACCATCACGTGGTGTGCCGTAGTTGCGGCGCCACCGAGGACGTGGACTGCGCGGTCGGCCACGCTCCTTGCCTGCAGCCGAGCCAATCGCACGGCTTCGCCATCGACGAAGCCGAGGTCGTCTACTGGGGCCTCTGCCCCCAATGCCAGTCACGTTGATTACGAGGGAAAGATGAGTAACGAACCGAACGGCAACGAGCCGACCCTAACTAACCGTCAGGGCCACCCCATCGTCAACAACCAGAGCCTCCGCACCGTCGGAGACCGCGGCCCGACGACCCTCGAGAACTACCACTTCTTCGAGAAGATCACGCACTTCGATCGCGAGCGCATTCCGGAGCGCGTGGTGCACGCCCGCGGCGCCGGTGCGCATGGTTACTTCGAAGCGTACGGAACGGTGGGCGACGAGCCGATCGCCAAGTACACGCGCGCCAAGCTTTTCCAGACCAAGGGCAAGACCACGCCCGTCTTCGTCCGCTTCTCCAGCGTCATCCACGGCGGCCACTCGCCCGAGACGCTGCGCGATCCCCGGGGCTTCGCCGTCAAGTTCTACACCGAGGACGGCAACTGGGATCTCGTCGGCAACAACCTCAAGATCTTCTTCATTCGCGACGCGATGAAGTTCCCGGACGTCGTCCACGCGTTCAAGCCCGATCCGGTCACCAACCGCCAGGACGGCAAGCGCATCTTCGACTTCATCAGCAACACGCCGGAAGCGACTCACATGATCACGTGGCTCTTCTCGCCGTGGGGCATCCCGGCCAACTACCGGGAGATGGAGGGCTCGGGCGTCAACACCTACAAGTGGGTGAACGACAAGGGCGAGGGCGTCCTCGTGAAGTACCACTGGGTCCCCAAGCAGGGCGTCCGAAACCTCACGCAGGAGCAGGCGAACGCAATCCAGGCCACCAACTTCAACCACGCCACGCAGGACCTGTACGACGCCATCGAGCGCGGCGACTTCCCCGAGTGGGAGTTCTGTGTGCAGATCATGTCTGACGGCTACCACGAGGAGCTTGACTACGATCCGCTCGACCCGACCAAGCGCTGGGACGAGGAGATGTTCCCCCTCCTTCCGATCGGCCGCATGGTGCTCAACCGAAACCCGGTGAACTACTTCGCGGAAGTGGAGCAGGTCGCCTTCGGCACCGGCGTCCTCGTCGACGGCCTCGACTTCTCCGACGACAAGCTCCTTCAGGGCCGAACGTTCTCCTACTCGGACACCCAGCGGTACCGCGTCGGCACGAACTACCTCCAGCTCCCGATCAACCGACCGATCGTGAAGGTCGCCACCAATCAGCGAGACGGCCAAATGACGTTCAATGTCGACGGCGTGGAGGCAGGTGAGAACCCGCACGTGAACTACGAGCCGAGCTCGATGGGCGGTCTCAAGGAAGCCCCCACCGAGGGTCCGGCGCACGAGCCGTGGGTCGAGGGCCCCGTCCAGCGGAAGAAGATCTCGCGCGAGAACAACTTCCAGCAGGCCGGCTCCCGCTGGAAGACGATGGAGGAGTGGGAGCGGGTGGACCTCGTGAGCAACCTCGTCGGCGCGCTCTCGAGCTGCCCCCGAGACATCCAGGACCGGATGATCTCCTACTTCACCCAGGCGCACCCGGACTACGGCCGCCGAGTCGCCGAGGGCCTTGGCCTCTCAGTGACGACGCCGGAAACCGCCGGCGTATCGTAGGCCTTCGAGCCCCCTTCTCTCGCGCGAAGCGGAGAAGGGGGCCGGCCAAACCGAGGCCGGCGGCAACGCCTACCCCGCCAGAGCTCGATCCACCGCCGCCAGCTCCTCCGCCGACATCTTCCAAGCGACCGACGAGGCATTCGCCCGAACCTGCTCCGCCGAGGTCGCTCCGGCGATCACCGAAGCCACCGCCGGCTTCGCCGCGAGCCACGCGAACGCCAACTCGAGCACGGTCCGCCCCCGTGTCTCGGCGAAGGCGATGAGCCGCTCGACCACCTCCAAGCTCTCGTCCTCCAGAAGAGGCCGCCACCGTTCGCTGCCCGTGATCCGCGTCCCTTCGGGTGCCGGTTGCCCCTTGCGGTACTTACCGGTAAGGAGTCCGCTCCTTAGAGGGAAGTAGGGAAGGAAGGCTAACCCCGCGCGATCGCACTCCGGCAGCACCTCTGCCTCTGGCTCCCGCTGCAACAGGCTGTACTCGTTCTGCACGCTCACGAACTTCGCCCCTTGAGTCGCGGACTCCGCCTCGCGCAGCTGCGCTGCCGAGAAGTTCGAGCAACCGATCTCGCGCACCTTCCCCTGCCGTACCAGCTCGTCCAAGGCGCCGAGCGTGTCCGCGATCGGAACCTCCGGGTCCGGCTGGTGAAGCTGATAAAGGTCGATCACGTCCGTGCCCAGTCGCCTCAGGCTGTCCTCGCATGCCTGCCGCACGTACTGCGGCTTCGCCCCGCGCCGCGTGGGATCCACCTCCATTCCGAACTTAGTTGCGATCAGGACCTCGTCGCGTCGTCCCTTCAAAGCTCGGCCGAGATACTCCTCGCTCTTCGTCCCGCCGTAGATGTCGGCCGTGTCGAAGAAGTTGATCCCCGCGTCGAGCGCCGCGTTCACCACCTCGACCGTCTTCGCCTCGTCGATCCGGGCTCCGAAGTTGTTGCATCCGATCCCCACGAGTGAGGCCTCCAGCGATCCGATCCTGCGCTTCTCCATAACGGACGTGTACCCCGTGATGGGCTGGTCCGTTAGCCTTCCGGAGTCAGCGTGAAGTAGATTCGCGCGCCGCGTCCGGTCTCGCCCTCAGCCCACACGCGGCCGCCGTGCCGTTCCACGATCCGCCTCACGTTCGCAAGGCCAATCCCCGTGCCCGGAAACTCAGACTCCGACACCAACCGCTGGAACGGCTCGAACATCCGCCGTGCGTGCTTCGGATCGAATCCGATCCCTTCGTCGGCCACGAAGTACGCCCCGTCGCCCATCTGTCCCACCCGGATCGTGCCACCTCGCGGCGAGAACTTGACGGCGTTCTCGATAACGTTTTGGAAGACGAAGCGAACGAGGCTCGGGTCGACCGAAGCGCGCATTCCGGGTTGCACCTCGAGCCGAGCCAGACCCATCCCGATCTGCTCCCCAACCTCGATCACCAGCGCCGAAAGGTCGACCTCTAGCCGCTCCAAAGGAGCACGGGACAGCCGGGAAAGCCTCAGCAACTCGTCGATGAGGACCCCCATCCGAAGCGCCGCCGCCGCTTGCCGCTCGAGCTGCTGCCTCGCCGAGTCCGGCAGGCTTTCGCCCAAGTCCTCGAGCAGCATCCCGCTTGCCGAGCTGATGGCGCGCAAGGGCGATCTCAAGTCGTGCGACACCGAGTAGGTGAACCCTTCCAGCTCACGAACCGCGGCCTCGAGCTCCGCCGTGCGCTCGCGCACCCGCTCCTCCAATTCCTGGTTGAGCCTCTGGATCTCCTGGCGCGCCTGGACCTCCGCATCGAGTGTCTCCTTCAGACGTGCCTCTGCCTCGACCTGACCCGTAATGTCGATCGCGATGCCGCCAACCTTCAGGCCGGCCTCCGTCTCGATCGGAAACTTGTGGACGAGGAACGTGCCCAGCGTCCCCTCCTGCTTGGGAGCGGTTTCCCGCACCATCATCGGAACTCGCGTCCTCGCGACCTCCAAGATGTGCTCGAGGTGCGCCGCGCCGTGCTCGTTCGGCATAAAGTCCGTGGGCTTACGTCCAATGATCTGGCCCGGGCTCAGACTGGTCTCGCGCTCGAACGTTGGGTTGAAGTACTCCGATCGACCCTCCTCGTCCGTTACCCAGCACAGCGCCGGGCTGTTGTCCATGAACGCCCTGAAGCGACGCTCACTGTCCTGCTGCTGCCGTTCCGCGCGCATCCGGGCCGTCATGTCCCGAACCGTGATCGCGATTCCGTCCTTGAGTGGCACCACCTGCTGGTGGAACCAAGAGTCCACGTGCCCGGCGGCGCACTCGCCGAACTCCTCCTCCAGCGGCACCCGCGTCTCCATCACCTTCCGGTAACGGTCGAACGCCCCCATTTCACGGTTCCGCGGGATCAGCTCGCACATTCCGTGCCCCAGCAGCTGGTCGCGCGTCATCCCCAGCAGCCGCTCGCCCGGAGCGTTCGCTTCCACGAAGCGGAAGTCGACCACCGCGCCCGCTTCATCCCTGATGCTTTCGAACACGAAGATCGCGTCGAACGAGCTCTCCGCCGCGGCTCGGAACCGTTCCTCGGCGTTGTGCAGGTCGGTCACGTCCGTTACTTGGGTCACGATCCCAACCACCTGCCCATCTGGCCCTAACTGGGGGCGGAACTCACCCCGCACAAATCGGGGTGGACCGTGCCGGTACGGCATGAGTCGCTGGTAGCGAACCTGTTCGCCGGCCAGCGCTCGCTCCAAGAGCGGCCGAACGACCTCGAAAGCGGCGAATCCCAAAACCTCCCGCGCGTGTTTGCCGACGAACCCGCGGGGATCGAGTCCGAACCAGTCGACGTACTGCTGATTCGCGTACCGGAAATGCAAATCCGGCGTGAGGTAGCTCACGAGCGACGAGAGCCCGTCCGTGACGGCGTTCAGATACGCGGTTGGCGCGCCGGATGCCTCCGCGCTGGGCTGGGCGGCAAACAATCGCACGCCGCCATCGAGCTCCGCCGCGAGCGTAAAGCGAGTCGAAAACGGAGACCCATCGACGCCGACCACCGTCGCCGCCAAGGTCTCGCCAGTGTGCCAGTCCGACCGCGCCCTGCCCGCCCAAGCGCAAGCCGCGTCGTTCCCATCCAGAACCGTTCCGCCCTCACTCACGAGGAGCATGGGGATTGGCGCTCGTTCGAAAACCGCTTGGTACACCTGGTTGCTGGCAACGTTTACCGGCATGCGCTGGCAATTGTACTAAACATCACGGGGCTACGGACGCACCGCACCGAACGCGGCGAACGGCCCGTTCTTGTGCAGGATGTCCACCTGCTCGAACCCGGCATCATGAAGCAGCCGCATCTGGAAACCGACCGATCTAGGCGTGTCTTCCACCTCGATGTACCGAAACACGTGGTCTCGGTACGCCTCGTCTCGGAGCCCCGCGAGGTACTCGCCATAGCGCGTCCACATCATCGCGTGCACGGCCGGCGTGTCGTGGCTGACCAGATCCGAGATCCAGATCGATCCGCCCGGACGAAGGCATCGGAACAGCTTCGCGAACGTTTCGCGCCAATCGGCTTCATCCCGCAGGTGGTGCAACACCGCCGCCGCCAGAATGACGTCCTGCGTCCCTTCGCCGAGATCCACTTCGCGGACGTCGCCTTGCATCGCCGTCACGCGCCCGGTGGTCTGCGTGGACACCCGCTCCACCGCACGTTCCAGCATCGGCTGGCTCAGGTCCAAAAGCGAGCAGTGGAGCCCGGGCAGCCGCGCCAAGAGCCGGAGCGTGTAATTGCCCGCCCCGCAACCCACGTCCAACACCGACTCGGCGTTGGGTGTCACCTGGGCGGCCGCTTCCGCGATGAGCTCCAATACGTACGGCGCGTCGATCGTCGCCGACTGTCCGGTTTCGAGGTTCGAGAACCGCTCCACGTCCGCGTCGAACCGCGCCCGAATCTCCTCAACCGACGATTTGTTCATGAGAGTCTCGGCCCTTGCCACGCGAATCGGAGTGCGGGCTTAGGCTAAGAATTTACCGCCCATAGGGAGATTGCATCGCAGCCGAACCCTTTGCGCGAGACATCGTCAATCCTGCTGTCCATGCACGGACAGGCCCCGTCTCCGGCGTCCCAACTCAATCGGTGCGCGGGGCCACCTCCGCTCCTCCGCGCGACCGTGCGCAGAAAGCCGGGGAGATAAAGCGCCTAGGGGTGCCGTTTGTGGCGCACACTGCCCTATGCAAGCCACGTTGTCGATTATTGTGGATCTCCTCGAGCCCGCGTTGGTGAGCACTGCGGACGAGCTGAAGGGCCTCGATCCTTCCCAGATCAGAAGACTCGAGATGCGGCTGACGTCCGACAAGGACGGCTCCGAAGACACGGAGCCCGCACGAATCGACGGGGAGGTCGACCATCGCCTGGTGAGCATGGCGGAACTCGTTGAGTTCGCTCAAGCCACGCAGCCGAACGCCACCGTCGTGGAGATTTGGTACCACGGACGGTGCGAATCGTTTAGCTTCTGATCGCGAAAGAGGTCGGCACCGGCGGATCGGAAGAGCCGCCGGTACCCGTTTCCGCAGTCAGCCTTAGGAAGCCCTGAACGAGCCCATCGAGGGCCCCACGATCGCGTGCACGTCGGCGCCGGACACCCGGCTGGTCCCGGCGTCGAACGAGTCACTCAGCGCCTCCGCGAGCAGATCGATCGCCGCGCGAATCGCTTGATGGTTCAGCATCGCGGTAGCCCAGAGCGCGCCCTCGAGGAATCTCTCCGAGAGAACTTGCTCGTTCATCGTCAATCCGGTCCGCTCGGCGTGCAATGCCCCGAGAAGATCGCGGTCGACCTTGGAGTGGCTCCACGCGTGCTCGGGAAGCCGATCAAGGAGCTTCTCCATCGCAAATCCGGCGGCGCAGATCGTCTCCACATCGCCCATCGAAGCGGTGTCCAGGCTCCAGCCGATCTCGGCATCGTCTACGCCGATCTCCACGAAGTCGATGCGGCAGCCGAGGGCGACGGCGGTCACGGCGTGTGCCGCCTGGTGATAGGTGGCGAAGTACAGTTCGCGGCGCGAGCGCGGGGTGAGAACGTCTTTCCGAACGGTGACGGAGGTTTGGCTCATTGAGGCCTCGTCACGGTCAGCCTAGTGCCATCCTGCTCGACCTTCACCTTGCAGCCGAGCTTGCGGAATGCCGAGATCGTTTGGTGCGAGTCGTTCGGATTGTCGACGAGAACTTTGATTTTGCTTTCCCCGGCTCGCTTGTCGAGGATAGCTTGGGCGGCCGTAGCGGCATCTTGCGGAGACATTGGATTGCTCCTCGCGTTGAGAAGGCGACGCGGTGGTCGTCGCGAGCACGCTCGTTGCAGACGCCCGTGCGGAAGCAAAAATATGAGCTCGGTACAGGTACAACCCCAGTATAGGCCACAAATCCCGGTGATCCGGGAATCCTGCTCACATTGGGGAATACGGCGCACTCTGGCCCTGAAAGCCGTTTCATCCGCGCCTGCGGACCTAGCGTCTCCGCTGCAGCCACTCGGCGATGCCGAAGCACCCGACCGTCACCGCCACAAGGGCAGCGACGGCAATGAGCATAGGATCCACTGACACAGGCTGGCGGATAGCAAACGACTTCCGCAGTCGTCATTAACGAGGACTTCGGTCGTGCTAACGCATGTTCGGTGACGCAATCGCGCTAGCTGATTCCCTCCCCACGATGCGTCGTGTCCGCCCACAGAGAACGTTGCCCTCGCGCCACACCGTCGCTCTGAACATGAGGCGGCGAGCGATGACGTTGGTGGAGTTGCTAACCGTTCTCGCCATCATCGGCGTCCTTGTCGGGATCGCGATTCCAGTCGTGAGCGCGGCCAAAGGTAGGGGCCAACACACCGCGTGCGCGGAAAACCTCCGCCAACTCGGGGTTGGCATCGTGCTGTACGCCAACGATCACGACGGTTGGGTACCGCCCGCCACGACGCTGGAAAGCGCGTACATCGCAACCGGCAAGCACTCTCCGTCCGCTATTGCCGCCTCCCCCGGGGTGCTCAGGACGGCGCTCCGTTCGTACCTGAGGGCAGAGGCCACTTGGTTCTGCCCGGCCGATCCCCAGCGCGGCCGGGACGTGCTCTGGTTGGGTCAGCGCCACCTCCTGACGAGCTACTCGGTCCATCCCATCACCGAAGGCCAGATCGGCGCCTGGCCCCCGCGAATGCAAATTGGACGCGATCCCCTCTCGAACAAGCCGGAGAAGTCGGAGGACGTTCCATTGGCCATGGACGCTGCCGGTATCCCGAGGATCGATTCCGACCCCAAACTAGTCGCCGACGATCGAACCCACTCTAACCACTCTGACGACTTGGTGAATGCCGTCCGCCACGACCTAAGCCTCTCCCGTCGGCCAGCAACCTACTGGCTCGGCTCCGCTAAATGAGAGGACGAGGATCATCGGTCGTCGCACTCACGGGTGTTTGAGAGGTGATGGGTGTACCCTGGGCTATGCCGGACAGCTCCAGTCAAGATCCGCGCGAGGGTGCGACTCCTTCGCGAACGCCGAGCGTGTCCAATGCCGAGATCGCAGAGCGCCTGAAAGCCGAATCTCCGGATCTGGCGACCGCGCTCGAACGGATTGTACGCAGCGCGGGACCTCGCGCTCGATCAGCCTCTCCAGATGAGTTCCTCGCTCGCCTCATCGACGAGGCGCGGACCGCCCTCGATACCGAGAAGGCCGAGCTCGCCTTGGTTCTCGCGACCCCCGACGACGAGGCCGTCCTCGTGCTCGACGCCATGGGCATCATCACCGGGGTCTGCAAGCTGAGCGCGGAAATTCTCGGCCGCGAGCAGGCCAACCTCTTGGGCGTTCCGGTCGACGTCCTCCTCTCCGGTCGTTCTCGTGGGGTGGAGCAGAGTTCGGACGAAATGGCGCGCGCCGAACACGGCGAGCGCGTTCATGCCACGCGAACGCACGTTCGGGACGACGGCACCACCTTCGAAGCTGAACACACCGTCGTTGCCCTCATCGGTCGGCGCGGCGAGGTGAGCGGCTTTGCCCGGAGGATTCACGACCTTACGGAGCGGCGGCTGCATGAGGTGCACGTCGAGGAGCTCAATGCGTCCGTCGCGCTCCTCATCCGATCTCGCCCAGACAGGGTCTGAAAAGTGCGCTCGACGATCGGGCGGAAGGCTAACGATCGGTGGCCGGGCGGCCGCACCCTCGAGGATCAGCGAGAGGAGCGAGATTCGTGAAAGTGCCCGAGCGAGGAGCGGGCCGGCTCACCCCGGCCGGCCGCTTCCTCGCACGAGATCGTGGTCAGTCCTTGCGGAGTCGTCGACGCCGAGCGACGCCAAGCGCACCGATTGCGAGCACCGCCATCGTCGCCGGTTCTGGCACGGGAGCCGAGCCCGAGACCCATCCGCTGTCGTTGGCGTTGGGTCCCACGCCCTGAACGTGAAGCAGCGCCATGGGACCGCCACCGCTGCTCTGGGCAAGGAAGTCCGCGGCATCAAGCCCTTGGCCAGTGATCACGAACGTGGTGGTCTGCCCCGCTCCGAGCCGGGCCGAGGCGTTGGTCAGGAACTCGACGCTAACGTCGTAGCGGTTCCCCTTAGGAGCCTGGATGCCGTTCTCGTCGAACGTAATCTTGCTCACCGGAGCCAAAAACGTAGCGGTCGGGTCGTTCGGAAAAGGAGACAGGTTGAGCTTCAACTCGCCGAAGAACTGGGAACTCGTCAAGAGCGAGAGATTGGTCAAGGTCGCCGTGACCTGCCCGAGCCCGGTGTCCTGCAGGAGGAGGGAAGCGACGATCCCGTCGCCGTTGCCGGCGATGCCGTTGCTGCCGCTCAGCACCGTCGAGTCTAGGAAGTCGAGCCGAACCTCCGCCGCATGCGCAACCGAAGACATAGCGATGCCAAGCACGGCAAAAACCGCGAGTTTCTTCATCCGTGAATCTCCTTCGCACGCGCCATCCTGGCCGTGCACCCAGCATATTTACTGGGCCAGTCTTTGTGACGGATCCTGCGACTGTCGGTTCCTTCTATTGAACCAATACCGATCCAGCAGTACGAAAGGGATGCAGCTCTTCGGCGGGAGACGGTACCTACCGTCAAGTCTGCGAATCTGAGAGCGTTGAAAGTCTCCCATCGCAGCGCAATCCGCCGAAGCCGATCCACGGAGCCAGCGGTCCTCGCCGCGCCGGCCAAGTAGACTTTGCAGAGCACCGCGCCCTCGGGTGCCCAAGGGTTCTCCTCCGAAGTTGGGAGTGGGCTCGGGAAGGAATGGGCGGACTCCCGCGGGTTAGCAGCAACGCCCTGCCGGGTATGCCACAGCCGCCGCAGCGATCCAAGGGAGCGGTCGCGGAGTCCGTGCGTAGATTGACGCATCAGGGTTCCGGTTTCCTGCGGTGAGAATGTATTACACAGTCTTGTGTGGCCTCGTTTGCGGCTTAACAGGACTACACTTGATCTCTATGGCTCTCGACCCAATGGAGTTCGCCGTCTCAGCGCTTGAGCAGTTCGGCGAAGAGAGTCACTTTGACCTCGACGTGCGACGTCACGACTCCAGCGCGATCAGGCGCGCCTTTCACCTGCTCGGCTGTGAGGCCGAACTCGTCGACGGCCGCCCGATCCTGCGTGTAACCTGCCCTCTGGCAAAGCCTCTGAAGGGAGCGCGGCCGCTACCTGTGGCCGAGAGCTAGCTCGCTTCGGGCCCCCGATAATCGTCGTCACGCGTCACGCCTAGGCTCAAAATGGGCTCGATACGCGATCTGGCTCAGATGCCGCTGAACTCCCTCATCTGAGCCCGCTGGAGAGCGCACGAAGGCCGATTCTTGTACCGAACCGCATCTCGTCGCGGGCAGCGCGTTCCACACCCATCTATCGCCGAACTCCCCCAAACCCACATGGATCCCTAGGGCTACGGTGCTCTACTTCCTGCGTCGCCATCATTGACGGCCCTCCGATCGGTTCAGGATGCACCCGTATGGACTCGGGGCGTGCTCGCCATCCCTCCTCTTTGCGTGTTGCGGCTGTAACGCCGTCCCCGACACGGTGCCGAAGCGCCGTCGTAGGGGTCCACTGAGAGTCGTCAGCCTTGTGTAATGAATTTTAACGGCACCCCCCCCCGCGCCAAGAAGGGTCAAATGTGCCGTGAGCGACAGTTTGAGCGCGATTGAGGAACGGCTGCGGCTGTGCCGCGAGATTGCCGCGCAAACAGCGGCTCGGCAAGACCGCATCCGTGAGGCTCAGGAACTTCTCCGGGAGAAGTTCGAAGAGCTTTATGCCATCACGACTTATCGCGAAGCCGAGCCGTACGGGATGTCCGCGGAAGCGCAGAACGAAGCACGGTAGGCACTCTCTCCTCCGTGGGAGCCCCTACGGCAGCGCGTCTGAAAGTCGAAGACGGCCACTTAGCGAGCGTCCACGAGCACGTTGTAAGTTAGATTCACGGAACAGCCTCGCATGCCGACTACTGCCGTGACCGACGAGAGAACGCCGGCCCCAAGCACACTCTAGGCACCGGACGGTCCTGTGGGTGACCGCTGTCGGCGGATTCCGGGCTCGTTCGGCCTAAGTAGCGAACCTGGAAAAGGTGGGAGTGGGCCCCTGCGGGTTCGCGGCAGCGCCATCAGGCGTAATCCGCTCGCGCCTCGACGAACAAGAGGGTCCGCAGAGCCCATCCACAGGGTGGCACGTGCGCCTACAGAGCCGTGCCTACAGTTCTAGTTACACCGTGATGTGTCGCACAAACGGCATCTCTGCTTCGCTTGGATTTGCGCGCATGGATCTTTCCTCTAGCCCTTGATGAAGGGAACGAGGAGATCCGGAACGACCTCGAGGCTGGCAACCGGTGGCACGACGACGAGCCACCCCCTAGTGTGCAAGGTAACGGCGCAAGCAAGACCCTCGAAAGCGGCGACGGTTTGCGCCTGATCATTGAAGTCGGCTGCGATCTCGAACGCTCCGCCCGGACCATAGATGTCGAGGGCGGCGGCTGCGTACCTGAGAAAGGCTTCCTGGGTCACTCGGAGTCTCCTCGCCCCTCGTTAGAGGATGGGCACTCGAGTTCGGGGAGCGGCGCCCCGCCGTATCGCGGTTTGCCCTGGCCTCGCTCTCCTCCATGGTGTCGCATGAAGTTCCAGCGTGCGCGGCGTCCCTGCTGAGTACGCAGAAGTCGCGCCGGTTGCCGCGCCACACGAACCGCGCCGTAGCGAGGGCCTTTCCACCGGCACCCACCGAATTGGCCGCCCGGCACTGGGCTCACAACGTAGCCATACGACAGGACGGCTCATTATGCTGTGGCCCGAGGTTCACCGCGTCCGCTGCTTCGAGCCCGCCCTCGCCCAACCGGCGACGATACAGGTGAGCCCCATGGACGCAGATGAGAACTGGTCTCGCATCGGCGCGGGGCGTCTCCGACCGCCGGCTCGCTTCAAGGCCAAAGAGGCAGGAGAGGGCGTCACCCTGGGCCAGTCGCTCCCCATCAAGGCTTAAGCCCGACGCGCGCAAGGCATTGGGACCGCGCGGCCGGGCCGAGGGAGTCGCGGGAACGGACGAACCCGCACCTGGTGAGACATGTCGCGCCGACGATCGTTCCAATCTGCGGGCGACTTTATGTACATATTTCCCCCGGCTTCTTGGTGCCCGGGAGGGAGAACCCCTGCCGTGAACTCAAAGCCGATTTTAGTTAGGGACGTCCTCGCCGACCGCCAGTCGATTCTCAGCCGACCGGCTGGGGTTCGTGGGCCTCTGTCGGGCGCACAAGACCCAGAAGGACCAGGTCGCGTATTTGGTCGCCGAAGTCCTCTCTCGGTCCCACGTGCCCCTTGAGGATCCGCCGCTCGCCAAGGACCACCTCGCAAAGCGCTTCGTACGTTTCGGAAGCGTTCGCGTCCGTCATGCTCTCCATAGTGCCAAGGTAGCAGGGGCCGGATGGCCGTGCTGCCGAGTCGCGGCGAAGGTCGCAAGGAATCGCGCAATGATACGAGGTCCGCTCCGTTTCAGGGGGCAGACGTCTCTCGCCGTGGGTCGTACAATTCGTTCGGCTCCACGCCGGACCAGCCAGGGGGGAGGACCTTGAGGCACGCCTCCCGGTACACCTGGACCGTACACTCGAGCGCCTCGAAGGCGGCGACCACGGGCGCACACTCCCTCTCCTCCACCTCAATCTCAAACGGGCCGCGCGATCCGAAGATCCCAAGGGCCGAGGAAGCGAATCTCTCGTAGAGGTCGCCGCGCATACTTTCACCTGCTCCGCGCGCTGCGGCGCGGACTGAGGTCGGAAAGAAGCGAGTCGCGGGAATGCGGATGGCTCGGGCCTTGCTCGGTTCCAGTGTACGCTACGACGCCTCCCCAAGGTCGAAAGTAAGCGTTATACTCGTGGAGGCGCTGCCGGGCGAGCGCCGCTAGAGCCCGCATGGAAACTCACACCGCCGCCTCCGCCGCCCGCCTTGCGGCGCTCTCCGCCCGCGAGCGCGAGGTGCTCGACCTCGCCGTCGAGGGCCGCACCGACGACGAGATCGGACACGCTCTCGGCATCACCAGCTCCACGGTCAACAGCTACTGGGGCCGCGTCCGCGGCAAGCTGGGCCAGCTCAGCCGCACGGAGCTCGTGGGACTCGTCCTTCGCCATGAGTCAGGCCTGCGGTACGCGAGCCTGGTCGCGCAGCACGAGCGCCTTCAGAAACTGCACGCCGAGGTCCTCGCGGAGGTCGCCGAGCGCGGCCGCACGGCCGCAAGCGCCGAGGCCGCGCCGTGGTTGGCGATCGCGGTGGATCACCTCCCGGACGCCGTCCTCGTGTTGAACGTCTCGCAAGCGGTGGTCTACGCCAACCTCCAGGCGGAGTACGCCTACGAGTGCGAGCCCGGTGGTCTGGTCGGTGCGAAGGCGCGAGACCTCGCGGCCGAGCCGTGCCGCGCCGAGTTGGAGGCGACCCTGACTAGCCTGTTAGACCTGGGTGGTCCCCCGCGCGTCGCCTTGGGGATCGAGGCCCCTCACCACGCGGTTCGATTCGGCGGGGGCAACTTCCGGGCGGTCTTCGTGGGCGAGCGCTTCCCAGGCCCGAACGGACCCATGGTCGCGGTCACGGTGCGGGAGTACATGGCGGACGTGGAGGAGATGATCCGCGCCCTGCGCAAGCCTCTGATCGTCGGGTAGGCGCCAGCCAAGCGGGCCCCTGCGGGTTCGCGGCAGCGCCCTAGGGGCGTCGTCCGCTCGCGCCGCAGCGAACATGAGAGCTCGCGAGGCCCAGGGACAAGGTGGCACGTCCACGCCGGGCAGCGTGCGCACAGTTTTGGTTACACAGTCCTAGGTCGCTCCTGCTCCCCCGTTCTCAAATCGCCTGTAGAGAAAACTACCGACAGCCCTCCACGCCACGTGGCCGGTCTCACCCCGCATGGAACGGGAAAGGGACCGATTCATCGAGAACCTGCTGCGCGCGTGCAAGGAGACCGCTGAGGAGGCCGCCTCCCGTCAGGCAACGGTGGAGCGGGCCAAGGAGTCGCTCAGGGGGCGGTTCGAGGAGGTCTGGGCCGAGACCCGGCAGCGTGACGCCCTCGCGTGGGATCGGCCGGGCACTCGATCCTGACGCTCCTCCCCTCGAGCGTCACCTCGGCCTCGCACCCGAGGGATCCAAGGGGCCGGGCGCGGGAGTCGGCGTCCTGCCCCAGCCCATCGATGGCGAAGGCTGTGTCGTCCTCGTATGGGTCCAGCGCCGCCTTCGCGAACCTCAACTCGGCCGAGTCGCACGTCGGTCGCGTCTACGGCACCCGAGTGCCACCCGTCGGCTTCTTTAAACGGCGAACGAGCCCGACGTCGAGCATCCCAGTGAGACTCGGGCCAAAATCGCCCGCAGGACCAACGTGGCCCTGCTGGATCACCCCGCCGCCGGGCAGCAGCACCGCGGCGAGGGCCTCGAAGCGTTCGGAGCCTTCGCTCTTTCCGGCGACGCGCCGAAAGATAGAGAACACGTCCGGATCATAGCTCGCGAGATACGAAGACAAGATCCGGAATGGCACGGCATTATTGCCGGTGCGGCTCCATCGGCACCCTAACTCCAGCGGGGAGCGGCCACGCTGGCGCACCTCTCTCCGAAGCCAGCCTTGTCGCGACCTGGGCGCGGGGATGCGGAGCACGTCGTGCGATAAAACTCTTCGACTCTGTTCGGTTTTGGTGGACGTTCGGCAATAAGAGGGTGGATGTCGAGGGGAACGAGTCAATGAGCCTCAGGACGGACGCCGAACTGCTCAAAGCCTGGCGCGGAGATCGTGACGAGGATGCCTTCCGGCTCCTCGTGGAGCGGCACGGAGCCCTGGTGCAGGCGACCGCGCGTCGCCACCTGACGCAGCGCGATTCGGCGCCGGACGTGGCGGGAAAGGCGTTCGCGCTGCTGGCCCAGCGGGGGCCGAGCATTCCGGAAGGCCAGGTCGCTGGGTGGTTGGTGAGGGTGACTCTCCACCTGTGCGCCACCGAGAATCGGACCGACCGACGTCGCGCCGCGCGCGAGCGGCGCGCCATCCAAGAACGATCTCACCAGGAAACGCCGATGAGCCCCCACGCCCAGGATCTCGCTGCCGAACTCGACCGTGCGCTGCTCCGGCTGAGGCCCGACGAGCGGGAGTGCCTCCTCCTGCACTTCGGCGAGGGTCTGAGCCACAGCGAAGTGGGGGGACGGCTCGGGCTCTCCGAGAACGCGGCCAGGATGCGAGTCCAGCGGGCGATTCATCGTGTGCGCGAGCGGATGGGCCTGGGCACCGCCGCCGCCTTCGCTCAACTGAAAGGTCTGGAGGCGAGGCCCCTCTCGGCCACCGAGCACCAGGGACTACTACGGCTGGCGACCACGTCGAGAGACGTCGGCGGCGCCGGATCGATCGCCCTGAAGTGGATTCTCATGACGAACGCCCAGAAAGTCGCTGTCGGCATCTTGCCTCTCACCGTCCTCACCGTGCTCACCTTCGGCACCGGTGCCGCCGTTGCCATTCGGCACGGCTCGCCGCTGACTCAAGTTAGGTCGCGACTCGTGGCGGCACGACTCGCGGGGGAGTATCGCGGAAGGCTGGCCTACATCGTTCGGAGTAGCGGGCTGCGGGAAACGATGACTACCTCGGCGTCGATCGGCGGCGGGCCGGATGGCCTTCGGCTCGTGATCCGCTACGCCGAGCCGACTTGGGGCAAGGACATCCGAGTGAGCTTCGAGGATGGGGGACGCCGGATGGTGGTGCGCGAGAACGAGCGGCAGGACGTGTATCGCGTCGTCTCCTCGGATGCCGATCGGGTCGTAGGAGAGCGATTCGTGGACGAGGTCGATCGGCCCTTCGATCAGCGGGTCACGCTCGCGCGAATCGGGCGAGAGGTGGTGTTTCGCACTCAGGAGCGGCTGAAAGGCGGCGAATGGGCTTTCGCGAGCGAGTACCGCTGGTCTCGATCCTCGCCGCGCCTTGGTGCCTCGTCATGAACCTCCGACTGGCAGTCCGGCTTTGGCGGCTGGCCGGCCTCCGGGCACTCGTGCGGTCATCTCCATGGGCCGAGAAAAGCGTGCAGTCCCCGGCGCGCAGCTTGGCCGCCGGAGCTGGGCCCTATCGTGCTTCCGAGGCAAGGGCCGGCGATCGTTGCTCGGGAGCGTTCGTCAACAGGCCGACCCGTCCGGTGATGGTGCTGAGCGAGTCCGACCTACGCTCCCTGGGGCAGGCTGCGTTGGCCGCGCCCCTCGCCCGCGAGGAATCACGCGAATCGGCGGGCAGCGTCGCGGCGCTGCGCCCGACCAAGTCAGCGCCGGACTGGTACGGCAGACGGTTGGTCGAGCCGGGCCTTGCGCGCCACTCCTCGAGGTCGGCGCTCGGCGTGGGAACCTCGGCGAGCTTCCATCAGCTTCGAAGCCGGCTCGTCTCTCTGCAGTCCAGCCGTGAAAGGTCGCGGCCCTGGCACTTCGCGCTCCTCGCCGTCGTGGCCGTCGCAGTCGTGCCGCTCGAGTTCACGAGACGTCCAGCCTCCACGCGAGCGGAGTCTCCGAACGCCGCGTCCTCCCCGGGGACGCCAACGAATGAAGTCGGCCGGAACCCTAGCGGCAGAGCCGTCGACCCTATCCGCGCATCCAACGGCCGACGCCCCTGAAACGCCTCACTCCGAACGGTACGTGGGCCAGAACGCTTGGCGACAGCCGATGAAACGGGCACGGACACCTGTCTGGGAAAGCAGTGGCCTACCTGCTGTCAAACCTGCCAATCAGGTTAAAAGAGTGGTGGAGGCGGGGAGAATTGAACTCCCTTCCAAAACCGTCGGCCCTTCAATTACCACGAGCGTCTCCTCTGTACTTTTTCTCGACGCCGCCCTCTGCCGAGGTCGCCTGGGCGGTCGTCCAGTCGGATTTTTTTAGACCTGCTCGCTACCGACGGAAGCTCACAAGTCGATCCCAATTTTATTAGGCCCGGTAACACTCCCTATGGGCTCGAGAGTGGCGGACCCGCTGGCTTAATTAAGCAGCGAAGGCGTAGTTGTTATTCGCAGCTACTGTTTTTCCCGTTTTTTACGTGGCCAACGAGAATCCACGGCTCGCAACTGAAAGTCGAACCGGCCCTGTCGAACCCGTTCGCCCCCACTTGACAACCCTATTCTACTCCCCATCGACCCCCGCCGTTCCAAACCCCCTGGGACCGCCGGCTTCAGCCGGCACGACGGCCTGGTAAGCAACACCCAAGCGGTCGGCTCAGAGAACCAACCACCGAACACGAAAGGCTAAGCTTCCGAGTCCGCCGCCGCCACGACCGCCGCAACCAGGAACGCCTCCTCCACCGGCGTCGCCGCCAGAGCCTGTAGCTCGCTCCGCCCCCGGCTCCGAGCCAAAGCTTCCAATGCCCCCGGCTCGTCCCCGCTCGAGTAGCGATCCAGCGCCGCCCGCACCCGCGGCCGCCGTCGCGACAGAGGCGTGAGCAACGCGAACAGCGCCGAGTCCCGCTCCATCCCCTTGCGAAGGAACAGCCGATAGGTCGCCTGCTCGACGCCCAGTAGCCGAGCGACCCCCAACAGGCAGCGCCGACGCGTGATCATCGACCGCGACGCCTGCGCCTCCTGAAGGATCAGCGGGATGTCCTCCGTCGTGCCCACGCACCCGAGGGCGTACGCGATCTCGCTCGAAGCCTCGTCGTCGTACTGCCGCATCGACTCACGAAGCTCCGGCGCCGCCTCCGCTACTCCCATCTCCGCCACCGCTTCGGCGGCCGCGATCCTGACGCTCGGGTGCGGATCGCGAATGCCGCGCCGGATGACGTCCGCCGCCTCCATGGCACCCAGCACCCGCAACGCCTGCAGAGCCGAGCGCCGCAGATCGACGTCCGTCGCGTCCCCAGCCGCCTGAATCAACGCCTCGACCGCCGCCGGCTCGTTCGCGCCCAACTTCCCGAGGGCTCGCGCCGCCGCCCGCCGTAAAATCGAGCGCGGACTCTGGAGCGTCCGGATGAGCGCCGGCATCGCCTTGACGTCCCCGATCGCGCCCAGCGCCTCGATCATCTCTTCCTCCAAGAGGTCCGGGTGCTCCTCAACCTGGTGGATGAGCTCGCCAACCGCGCGCGGGTCCTGAAGCCTCGCGATCGTCGCCGCCGCCTGGCGTCGCACTCGCGGCTGCGGATCGTGCAGCGCACGAATCACCTCGTCGGAGGCGAGCCGCACCCCTTCCGTCCCCACGCTCTGGATCGCTTCCTCGCGGCTCGCCACGTCCTCGCTTCGCGCGAGGCTGCGCATCGCCCGTACCCCTCGAGGCGTCACGCGGCGCAGATCGTCGATCGCCGCCCGGATGTGCCGAGATCCCTTCTCCCGCACCGGAACCAAGAAGAACACCGAGATGAACCGGAAGGCGACCGCCGCTCCGAACACGATCTTGTACGCGGTCTCCGCGTCGAACGGTCCCCGAAGCTGGCTCATCAGCGTCGCGCCCAAGAGCGGCGACAGGCCGCCGATGATCGAGGTGATCGTCATCCCCGCGCCGATGTAGTTGGCGCGGTCCGCCGGCTTCGCGGTTGCCAGGATGATGTTGAACTGGCAAAGCTGCACGCCTCCCCACACCGCTCCCATGAACACATGCCCGATCAACAGAATCGCGGCGTTCATCGTCGTCTGCCCTGGCTGGCAAACGATCCACGGAATAGGGTTCAGCGACACCAAGAATCCCACCATCACAAGCACGGGCCGATTCCCGTACTTGTCGCTGAGGAACCCCCAGAAACGGGCGGTCAACACGTTGCCGATCGCGTACGTGATCGCCGTGGCCTGAAGAATCTTGAAATCGAGCTTCAGCGTCTCGAGGCCGTAGGCGGCAAACAGGTTGCCCGCGAACATCTGCCCGAACACCGAGAACGCGAGGAACACCAGGACGCGCCGGAAATCGACGTCGCGAAAGGGGTGTCCCACCGCCCGGATACCCTCGACCAAGTTCTGTCGAACGGGGGTCTCCCGTCGAAGGTCCTGCATCCGAAGGAAGATCAGCATGCTCAGCGTGGCGCACGCCAACGCCAGCGCGAACACGAGCGTGAATCCAAGCCGTTCCTGATCCCGAGCCCGGAACGAGTCCAGCACGAGCGCCCCAATGAGACCGACACCCGCGCCGACGGCGGTCGCGATCGCGTTCCGACGAGCGAAGAACACGCCGCGCGAGTCGGGCGGCACCATCTCCGCGATCCAGTCGTTGTAGATCGGACTGACGATGACGTTCGCGACGGAAGCCGCGATGACGCACGTCATCAGGAGCACCAGCTTCGCCCCGTCCGCGATCGGCAAGAACGGCAGCACGACGAGCGGCACGTACCCTAGCCGCCAGATCAGGCCGCCCGGCATGACGAAGCGCTTGTACGAGGCGAAGCTGCGACCCCAGATCGCTCCCGGGATCTGCAGGATGCCGATGAGACTCGGCACGGCCGAAAGGAGGCCGATCCAGTAGTCCGATCCCCCGAGGCTCTTGATGAATCCAACGAGGAAGATGCCCGTAATGAGCGTCGCGAACGCCGTCGCGAAGGCGACGTCGACATTCGCAAAACGAAGGCTCCTCAGATTCTCAAGGCGATTAGGGGCAGGCACCGACCCCCTTAGTGTGAAGGATCAAGGCGCATAACGTGCCCACCCGCGGCACCTAATCCTGGCTGCGCTCGGAGGCGAGGCATAGAAACTGGCTACGAGGACGCCCGGTGAGCAGAACCCATCTCCCACCGGACACCATCCACCTACATTCGGTCCATCTGGGCCGAGATCATCTGCTTCGTCGGATTCCCCGCGAGCGACATCAGAGCCTGAATCCGCGCCGTCGTCGGCGGGTGAGTGGAGAAGAGGTTGCTGCCGTCGCCCTGAAGCTGCAGCGGGTTCACGATGTACATGTGCTGGGTCGCGCGGTTGGCGACCTCGAGCGGATCGGGGTCCATCGCGATCTTCTGCAGCGCCCGCGCCAGTCCTTCGGGGTAGCGCGTCATCTCCGCCGCCGTGGCGTCGGCGAGGTACTCCCGCTTGCGGCTGACCGCCATCTCCAGCAGGTGGGCGAGGATCGGCGCGAGGATCGAGAGCACGAAGCCGATCACCATGAAGATCGCCGCGAGCTGGCTGCTGCCGCTGTCCTCATCGCGGTCGCGTCGTCGTCCGCCTCCGTACCACTGCATCCGCATGAACGCGTCCGCGAGGAGCGGAATGAGCCCCACGATCAGCGCGACCGTGGTCATGAATCGAATGTCGTAGTTGCGGATGTGGGCGAGCTCGTGCGCCACGACGCCCTGAAGTTCGTCCCGGTCTAGCTTCCGCAGCAAGCCGGTGGTCACGGCGATCACGCCGTTGTCCGGGTCGCTGCCCGTCGCAAAGGCGTTCGGAGCGTCATCGTCCACGACGTAGATCTTCGGAAGCGGCATGCCCGAGGCGATCGCCATCTCCTCGACCACGTTCCGCAGAATCTGATCCTCCTGCTGCGTCGCTTCTCGTGCGTGCGCCAACCCCAGCACGATGTTCGCGCCCTGGAATCGCGCCACCACCGCCATGATCAGGCCGAGCAGGCTCGCGCCCGCCGTGCCCAAGAACCACTGGCGCGGATAGTACGTTCCGACGATGGCCGTTCCGAGCCCTGCGAGGAGGAGCACGATCAGGAACATAAAGAACAGGCTGCCGCGCCGGTTCGCTTCGATCTGCTCTTGGAGAGTCTTCTTCATCGTGCCCGACTGATGGTACGCGAAACGGAGGCCCGACGCTGCACTGGCGCTACTCGGAACCCTTTCGTTGCCGCTTATCCGCGTACATCGCACGGTCCGCCTGTTCGAACACGCCCTCGGGGCTGAAATCCGTGTGCCCCAGACCGATCGAGGCGTGCACGCTCCCAAACTCGTCCAGCGGCTCGCGTAGCAGCTCCCGAATCCGCATGACGACTTCCTCCGCGGAGGCGCGCGTCGCGGCGGGAAGCAGCAGCGCGAACTCGTCCCCACCGATCCGGGCGACCAAATCCGAGTCGCGGACCGCCTGACGGAGACGCCTCCCCATCGACGTCAACAGCCGGTCGCCGGCTGGATGCCCCTTGGAGTCGTTGATCTCTTTGAGGTCGTCTAGGTCGACCAGCACCAAGCCGAAGGCCTCGCCTTCCCCCTGCAGCTGTCGCAGCCGCTCGTCGAAGGCGTGCCGGTTCGGAAGACTCGTGAGGGCGTCCGTCCGAGCGATCATCGCCATTCGCTCCACCTCCTCCACGAGGCGGCGTCGCGCCGCCTGCTCCCGCGTGACGTCCGCGATGATCTCCACAGACCAGAGGAGCTCTCCGGCTTGTCCGAAGATCTCCGACCGTGTCACGATGCCCCGCTTGATCGATCCGTCGACCGCGACGAAGTCGGCTTCGTAGGTCGGGCCGTCGCCCAAGGCCGTCATCCAGTGCTCGGCGTAGCTTCCTTTGAGATCGCTCACCGTCGCGCCGAGCCACGCCGCGAGGTGTCGGTTAGCGCCGACCACCACGCCGTCTGGATCGATGCGCCAAAGACCTTGGCGCATGTTCGCGATGATGAAGTCGTACTCCGGGCCGCTGAGCCGCCCACGTCGCACCTCCGAGAACGGAGGGGTCGGCGCCTCGATCGCGAGAACCAGCCGAACCCCGTCGGCGACGTCGATGGAGCCGCGAACCCGCGAGCGCTGGCCGTCCGCGCGCTCGAGCACGGTCTCGAACGGCTTCCCGTCGAGCGCCTCGCGAATCAGGCGCCGGATCCGAATGAAGCGGACGTCCCGCAGGACGTGGCCGCAGTCGGTCATCTCGCCGTAGGCATGCAGAACTCGCCCATCCGTGTCACACACGAGCACGGACTCGAAGAGAAGCTGGAGCAGGGAGGATGCCGGTATGCCCATGACACGATGCCTCCGAGGGTCCAGGCCCCACTGGGGCCTGGACGGTTACTTCACGTTGGTCCCCTCCGGTGCCTCTCGATCGGGCTGAAGAAGGATCGCTGCACCGTCCGTGTCCGTCGCTGCGAGCAGCATTCCCTGGCTCTCTACTCCGCGGAGCTTCGCCGGCTTGAGGTTCACGCAAACCACCACCTGTCGTCCGATCAGGTCCTCGGGGGTGTAGTTCTTGCGAATGCCCGCGACGATCTGTCGTCGCTCCTCGCCGACCACGACCTGGAGCTTCATGAGCTTGTCCGATCCCTCGACGGGCTCGGCCTCGAGCACGCGGCCGACTCGGAGTTGAACCTTCGCAAACTCATCGATCCCGATCTCGGTCGGGGCCGCAGGGGCGGCCTTCGCCGGCGCAGGCGCCGGTGTTGGTTGGGGCTTTGCTTCTTCCACTTTCTTCTTGTCCTCCTTTTTACCTACATCCAGCCGCGGGAAAATTGGACGCGGTTGCAGCAGGACGGTTCCCGACGGCAACGACGCCGGAGCTCCGATCAAGTCCCATTGCGTCAGCGGCTCGACCCCAAGCTGCATCGCGATCGCGTCGGCGGCTCGCGGCATCACCGAGCGAACGAGTCCTTCGGCGGCACGGAGGCACAACAACATTGATTTTAGCACAGCCGGAAGGGCCGGATCCTGCGCCTTCGCGAGTGCCCAAGGGGCGCGCGTGTCGATGTACTTGTTCAAGAACCTCACCAAATCGAACGCCGCCGCGCTCGCCCGGTCGATCCGGTACTCGTCCATCGCCGCCGCGTAATCGTTCTTCGCGGTGGTGATCGCCGCCAGCGCCTCCGCCTCAGGCTCTGCATCCGGCACCGTGCCCCCCACGAACTTGTGCGCCATGGCCAGGCTGCGGTTCAGCGCGTTGCCAATGTCGTTCGCGAGATCGACGTTGTAGCGACGGTCGAACTCCTCGTACGTGAAGGTCGAGTCGTTCTCGAGCGACATCGTGGCGGCCAGGTAGTGGCGCACGGCGTCGATGGCGATCTCGCGGGTGATCTGGGCCCGCTTCGCGAGCTCGTCAGCCAGTTCGAGCGGCCGCACGACGTTCCCCTTCGATTTGGAGATCTTCTCCCCTCCGAGCAGCACCCACCCGTGCGCGACCACCGACTCGAACAGCGGAGCGCCGATGCCCATCAGCATCGCCGGCCAGAGAGTGGCGTGGAAGCGGGTGAGAATGTCCTTGCCCACCCACTGCACGCGCGCGGGCCACTTCTCCTCCCAACCCGGTGCGGGCCAGCCCGTCACGGTGATGTAGTTGATCACCGCGTCGAACCACACGTAGATCACCAGATCCTCGTTTCCGGGCACCGGAATCCCCCAGCCCGGATTCTTCCGCGTGATGCAGACGTCGCGCAGTCCCTGCTTGATGAACGAAAGGACCTCGTTGCGCCGATTCTCGGGCCGAACGAAGCCGGGGTTCTGCTCCATGTGCTGCAGCAGCGCGTCGCCGAAGGCGGAGAGGCGGAAGAAGTAGTTGTCCTCGCTCACCCAGCGGACCGGGTTTCCGTCGGGACTCTTGCCGTCCACGAGGTCTTCTTCGCGGAAGTACGTCTCCGTGGACACGTCGTACCACCCTTCGTACTTGCCGAGGTAGACATGGCCGTTCTCCTGAAGCTTGCGGAACAGCGCCTGGCTCGCCTCGATGTGACGCGGCTCCGTGGTGCGCACGAAGTCATCGTAGGAGATCCCCACCGCGTCGAAGATCGACCGGAACCGATCGGCGATCTCGCCGACGAACTCGTGCGGGTCGCGGCCCTGAGCCTCCGCCGCTTCCTTGATCTTTAGTCCATTCTCGTCCGTTCCAACTTGGAAAAAGACGTCCTCGCCTCGCATCCGCAGATAGCGCGCCGTGATGTCCCCCGAGAGGTCGGTGAGGATGTTCCCGATGTGCGGGACGCTGTTCACGTACGGAATCGCCGTGCAGATGGTGGTGCGTTTCGCCATTCCCACGAGTCTACCGGCTGGGTCATTTGGCCCTGGCAATCGGCTACCGCCAAGTTGATGAGGCTGTGTTCATGTGCCTCGTAAAATTGCGGGAACTAAACGACCGACAACTCATTCCAGTGAGTTGACCTTTGCTTTTCCGGGCGGTGTGCGCCCGGGTGCTTGAAAGGAGAGAATCGATGCATCACCCCACCACTAGGACCCTGGGCGTACTCGCCGTGGTATTGAGCCTCACGAGCGCCTCGTACGCGCAGAAGATGGAGCGAGGCTCCTTCCTGCGCAAGCCCATCAACAGCCGAACGCAGCTGATCAACCAGTACCGAAGCGACCCCATCGTTGCGGCTCGCTATCAGCGCCACTTCGGCATGAACGACAAGCAGATCGTGCGCTACTTCGGCACGCTCCGCCAGAGCACCATCCCCGAGACCCGGCGGTACACCGTCTGGCACGTGGAGCCGAACGGAACGATTCAGAGCCGAGAGCTCATGCTTCGGCAGGGCACCCCGGTCTACGTCGACGGCAGCGGCCGTATCGCGATGAAGATCAACTGCGGCAACCCGATGGTCACGGGCGAGTACGCCCGCAACCAGGTGCCGGAGGAGATCGTCGCCAAGCCGCCGGTCCAAGAGGAGACCACGACCGTCGTCGAAGCTCCGCAGGTCGTCGAGCCTGAGCCGGACGTCGTCGCCGTGGTGCCGCCGCCCGTCATCGAGCCCCCGGTCGTCGTTCCGCCTCCCGTCGTTCCGCCTGCGGTGATCCCGCCGGTGGTGGTCGCACCGCCGGTCACCAGCGCTCCGCAGATCATCTCGCCGAGCGGCGGTGGTGGCGGACTCGGCCTCCTGCCCCTCCTGCTGATCCCGGCCGGAGCCGTTGCCCTCGCGGGTGGCGGTGGCGGCGGTGGCGCCCCGGTGCCGGAGCCGGCCACGATGATGGTCCTCGCCGCTGGCGCGGGCATGGTCATGGCCAATCGTCGACGCGCAAAGAAGTAACTTCCTAGCGGTTAATCGATCATGGCGCGTGGCGAGCAACGGCTCGCCACGCGCCCTTCTTTATTTGAGCCAGCGGTCGAGCCAGTCGACGATCTCGCCCAATCGATGCAGGCGAAGGTCGGGCGGCCCGTTGCGGCTCATGCCGTGCGACGTGTTGCGCGGGTATCTCACGAGTCGGGACTCGATCCCCTGCATCTGGAGCGCGGTGAACACCTGCTCCCCTTGCTCGATGTTGCAGCGAAGGTCGCCTTCGCTGTGGATCACGAGGGTTGGCGTCCGAACCCCCTCGAAGTAGCTGATCGGGGACTGGCGCCAGAGCTCCCGGATCTGCTCCAGATCGCCCCAGGCAACTCCCTTGAAGTACCCGTTCTTGTTGAACGGGAAGTCCGAGTTGCCCGCCATCGACACCATGTTCGAGACGCACCGGTCCGTGATGGCGCACCGGAAGTCGTGGGTGTGGCCGATCACCCAGTTCGTCATGTAACCCCCGTAGGAGCCTCCCATCACCGCCATCTGGCCCGGATGGATGTACGGCTGGTGCTGCATCCAGCGGGTCGCCGTCTGCACGTCCTCCCAGTCCTTGTTGCCCCAGTCGCCCCGGATCGCCGCGCAGTACGCCTCTCCGTAACCCTTGCTCCCGCGTGGATTCGTGTAGACCACCACGTACCCGCTGGCCGCCAGCAGCTGGAACTCATGGAAGAACGCCCATCCGTATTGCGTGTGCGGACCACCATGGATCTCCAGCGCCGCCGGATACCGGCGCGGCTCGAGGTAGCCCATCGGCTTCATCACCCATCCGTGCAGCATCGAGCCGTCCGTCGACTCGATCCAGAACTCCTCCGGCTCGCTCAGTGCCACTTCCGCGTTGAAGTCGTGGTTCAGGTCCGTCAGGATCCGCGGCGCGAGCCGACCGCTCGCGAGCTCGGCCTCGACGATCGCCACCTCCGGTAGCTTCGTCGCGTTCCCTACGACGGCCGCCACCCGACGTCCATCTCGGCTCATGTTGCCGACGTTGACGTGGTGCCGCCCCTCGGTGAGGAGCTCGATTCCACCCTCGAGCCGGACGCACCCGAGTTGGCTCTCGCCGTGCCGGCCAATCTGCACGTAGATCGCCGACGAGTCCGGTGCCCACTCGAGGATCGGTCCGTCGCTGGCCTCCTTCGTGTCGCTCAGAGTCGGCACCGACACGTCGAAGTCCTGGTGCCCAGTCAGGTCGCGCGCCTCGCCGCCACCTGCCGGCGCCACGTACACCTTGGTGTTCCGCGTCCCCCACGGGTCTTCCTCGTCGACGTCGCCGGCGTAGGCGATCCAAGCGCCGTCTGGCGACCATCGCACGGCGTTCTTGCGTCCGCGCGGCAGCCCCTCCAGCATCCACGCCTGACCATTGAGGTCGACGCGCCAGATCTGATCGTTCGGTGGCTCGGCGGACGGCCGGCGATTCGCCGTGTGCTTGATCGCGAGTTCCTGAGAATCGGGAGACCAATCGAACGCGTAGTTGCCGTCCGGCGCCACCTTGTAGGGCAGGGCGTTCCCGCTCGAATCCTCGCCGCCCAACGGCAGGAGCCGCCCCGACTCCGCGTCGATCACGTACACCCCGTACCGCTGATTTCCAAAGTAGCCGTCTCCGTCCAGGCGGTACCAAATGTCGTCCGCCACGAGCGGCGGCTCGCCGAGGCCGCGCTCCTCGCGCGACTTCTTCGCGGCCTCCGTCCGGTCCTCGAGCTGCGCCCGGAAGGTGAAGGCGATCTTCCGGCCGTCGGGAGACCATCGGATCTCACCGATCGATCCCTCCGGCAGATGGGTCAAGCGTCGCGCCTCACCGCCAGACGTGGGGATGAGGAAGATCTGCGCCGCCGGCTTCTCGCGGCCGCTCACAAACGCGATACTGCCACCGTCCGGCGACCATCGCCCCTGACTCGCCCCGGCGTCGCCCTGCGTCCACTGAGTGAGGCCCCCCTCGAGGTCCACGGTGAAGAGGTGCGTCAGGTACTTGTTCTTGTCGCTGATCGTTTTGCGCACGAACAGGACGCGCTCGCCATCGGGCGAGACCTGAGGGTCTCCGACGAAGACGATCCGCAGCAGATCCTCGGCGCAGATGGGTCGCTTGGGCATGCGCCGAGTCTACTGTAGGGGCCCGCGGGTATCGTCACGCGACGATGTCTCAACCGCCTCCGGGACGGCGCGTCAGCGTCCGTGGCACTACCGGCAGCGGTAAGTCGACCCTCGGTCGAGCCCTCGCCGCCAAGCTCGGCGTCCCGTACGTGGAGATGGATGCCTTCGCCCACCTCCCAGGCTGGCAAGCCCGGCCCACCGATGAGTTCCGCGCCTTGGTCGCCGAGTCGATCGCCGGGGAATCCTGGGTCATCGACGGCAACTACAACGCTGCGCGAGATATCGTCCACTCGCGAGCCGACACCTACGTCTGGCTCGACTACCCGTTCCCGACCGTCTTCGGGCGACTCCTGCGCCGAACGCTACACCGCTGCGTAACCGGCCAAGTCGTCTGCAATGGCAACCGGGAGACGCTCAGGAAGACCTTCTTCGACCGTGAGTCGATCCTCTGGTGGTGCGTCAAGACCCACGCCCGCCGCCACCGGGACTGCGCCGCCTTCATGAGCGATCCCGTCAACGCCGACAAGATCCTGATCCACTTCAAACACCCGAGCGAAGCCGACCGATGGCTCGCCGACCTGCCAACCACGTAACTGTGCCTGAGGCGACTCAGCACAGGGCACTCGTAAATGCGGCATTCCTGCCGCCGATCGAGCGAAGCTCGATAGAGAACACCCCTCGCCCACGAATCAGCGTGTGAAACCGGCCGCCTCGCCCTTATCCCAGCTGCTCCGCGAGCCCCGTGTGCCCCCGCTCGCGGGCGAGCTGCGCCGGCGTCTTGCCGTCCCGATTCGGGAGACCGGCCAGAACCCCCCGCTGCCGCAGGTACTGCACTGTCTCAACATCTCCGTTGTGCGCGGCGTAGTGCATCGGCGTCCACCCTTCCCCCGAAGCGGCGTTGACGTCCGCCCCACTCTCGATCAAGGTCCGGGCCATTTCCTTGTGCCCCCCGCTCATCGCGGAGTGCAGCGGCATCACCGCCATTGGATTGTTCGACGGGACGTTCGGCTTCGCACCGGCGTCGAGCAGCGCCCGCATCGCCTCGGCATGTCCGAAGTACGCCGCGTATCCGAGGGCGGAGAATCCATCCGGGCCGTGCGCGTCGATCCCGCGCTTGTCCAGCATCAGGTTCGCCTCGATCTGGTGGAGGTCGCCCATGGCGGCCGCCTCGTGCAGGGTTAGCTTCGGCCGAAACTCGCGAAGGACCTCCGCTACCTGGCGCTGCCCATGGTAGAGCGCGAGCAGCAGCGGGGAAGGAGCTCCCTCTACCGGTGCGTTCAGCACCTCGGGATTTCGCTGCAGTTCGGCGCGGATTCCCGCGATGTCTCCTTCCTTGACTAGTTCGGCGAAGCTCTTCATGGACTCACTCTCCCTCCCGCTCGCGCGGACCTTAGGCGTGCTGTTTGACGATCGCTAGCGCGTCTCGGAATCGAGGATGCTCCGCCGTCCCTAACCAATCGTACGCCACGGCCTCGGTGTGAGCCGGCACCACGCCCGCGTCGCGGATTCGCTCCATGCCCAACTTGTGTCGCTCCAGCGTTCGCGACGACACTCCGTCGGGGCAGACGATCACCTCGTAGCCGTCGCGATGCAGCCCTAGGGCGGTCTGGCTCACGCAGATGTGCGTCTCGACGCCGACGACCACCACCTGCCGTCGCCCGGTCTCCTGCAACGCTTCCATGAAGTCGCCGCAACCTCCTGCCCCAAAGCACATCTTGGCGAACGGTGCCGGCGTCGAGACTAACTCCGCCAGCGACTCATGAGTGCTCCCCATTCGACTCGGGTTCTGCTCCGTGGTCAGGACCGGAACGCCGAGGAGCCGAGCGACCTTCGCGAGGAACGCCACGCGGTCCAGCACCCGCTCCCCTTCGTGGATCAGCGGCATCAGCGTCGGTTGCACGTCGATCACCACGAGCACGCTCTGATCGGGCTCGGGAAACACCATCGGCATGTCCCGGATTATGCCGAGTTGGTGTAGGTGGACAGAAGAAGAAGGAACGGCTACAATGAACCGGCTCAAGGAGCGAGCGTCCGCTCGGTCCCTCCGGGAGGTTATGCGTCACATGAGGAGAATCATCAATGCGGCGGCCGTAGTGGCCGCTCTCGGCGTTTCGGCTGCTGCCGGCGCGCAGTCCCAGCGCACGCTGGACGTCACGGCTTACGGTGTCTCGGTCCGCGCGGGCGTCGCGCTTCCGCTCGACAGCACCCTAACCGATCTCGCGCCGACCCTAATCGCGCTCGGCATCGAGTATCAGCTCAATCGCCCGCTGCTCCGCGGCGGCGAGACCTACTTTGCGCTCGACTACTGGGCGAAGAACCTGCGTTTCGAGAAGGGCACCGTTCTGCCCCTCACGATCAACCAGCGCGTCTACCTCAACAATGAGTCGCTTCGCCGCAACTACTACTTCTTCGGACTGGGCGTGGCGTTCATCAACGTCACCAGCTCCGACACCGCGATCGCGGTCCGCGGCGGATTCGGCACCGAGCTCGGTCCGAACACCTTCGCTGAGATCGGCGGCACGCTGAGCGACCGCGCCGGCGGCGCCCGCGCCAACGCGCTCACGCTCCAGATCGGCTACCGCTTCTAAAAGAGCAGTTCGGCTACAGCAACGGGCGAAGCGGAAGCAGTTCCGCCTCGCCCGTCGTCATTTGGGTGTGAGCTCATCCGGTCCCCCTCTCGCACGCCTCGATCACCTCATCTGTGAGGTTCCCGACATCGAAGTGGCCACGAGGCTCTTCGTGGACAAGCTCGGATTCCCGCTCGCCTGGCCGGTTGGCCGCTTCTGGCCTCAAGGCCGCACGAGCGGCGTCGCGATCGGGGGACTCAACCTCGAATTCCTCCAACCCGATGAAGGCGCTCCCGAGGTGGCGACGATTACGACCCTGGTCTTCGAGCCCTTCGACCTCAGTTCCGCCCAGCGCTGGTTCGGAACTCTCGGCGTTCCGCTTGAGCTGAGAGAGAAGTGGGAGCCGGATCCGCAGTTGCTTCGCCTTCGGGGCTTCGACGAGGAGCAGAGCCGGACCCCACAGCTGATCTGCCAAAACCTGATGCCCCAAGGGCCGGTGCCCATCCCCTTCTTCCTCTGCGCCTACACGCCCTTTCTGCGCGAACGCCTCTCGCCGAATGCGTTCCCCGGGCTGCCGCGAATCCAGGAAATCGTCCTCGCGCTTCCCGACCCGGCCGAGTCGGACAAGGTGCTTCATCTCCTATCGACTCGCGCGGGTGAGCCCCGGCTCACCGTAGACTCTGGGCCGTGCTCGACGCCCATGGTCAAGTCGCTGATCCTGGACCGCGGTCCGATCGACCTCGAAGGCTGGCCGTCCACGTTTCAGTTAGAAAGCCGCCGCTAGAACAGCGGCGGCAAAGACGGCTCAAGGGAGCCGCCAGCGAGTGCGGCTCCCCTGATGACGACTCCGATGAAGCTTAGTCTCGTCCGAGAATCCGCCCAGCGACGGCGCGAAGCTGCTCGTCCGGAATCTCTCGATTGCCATCGCGGTCGAGCACGCGTGTAACGGGCATCGTCTTGTTGAAGCCACCCGTGGCGCTGTCGAGGTCGGCGGCGATGTCCAGCATGTGCAGCCCATCCTCCAGCACCTCGTCCAGCGGACGGGTCTCGAACCGGCCCTTCTGGCGGGCGATGTACTCGAAGACGCCGCGGATTCGCTCCGATCCCGAGCCGGCACAAGCGTACGAGCCGTTCTCGAACCGCGCTCCCGCGCCGTCGAAGAAGTACACGCCGAACTCGTCCCGCTTCTTGTCGTAAGCGGCCACGATCGGAAGGAACAGCCCGATCCCCTGCATCGCCATCGGAGCATTTCCCGCAAGAGCTCGCGAGATCTCCGTCAGCTTTCCTTCGAGCGACATCTCATGCAGCACGGTGCGGCGGTAGTACTTGAGGTTGTGCTTGAGGAAGCGGCACACCTCGATCGAGCGCGCGAATGCGCCGCTGATGGCGACGACCGTGTGATCGTCCAGCGCCATGATCTTCTCGGCCTGATCGTACATGATCAGGTTGCCCATCGTCGCCCGGCGGTCGGCGAGCGTCAGCACGCCACCGTCGTACCGCAACGACAGCACCGTCGTGCCGTGCGTCTCGAAGTGAGGATCGATCGGCGCGCGAACGCTCCCCCCATCGACATCGCGTCGGCCGACGGGGAAGCCGACGAGCTCGGCGAACTCCGTCACTGGCCGGAACGCTGGCGATATCGCTTCGCCTGGTCGGGGTCCACCTTCTTCATCCGTCGGAGCAGCTCGTTGCCGCCCTCCGGCTTACGCACATCCGGTGCGCTCGGCCCGCTCTCGTCGCCGAGCTTCGGCTCGGGCTCGCGGGTCAACGGTCTTGTCAGTCGGTCTCCGTCGGTCATCTCACACCTCTCAACAGTTCGATGAAGCTTCCTACGTCGGGGGCGGTCGCCAGTTCCGCCGGGTAGGTCGCGTCGGGCGGCAGATCCACCTCGATCGGCTGTCCTTCGACGCGGAACGTCATGGTACGCCAGCAAACGCCCATGAGGTGAGCGTCGAATCGACGAACCGCCAGCCCCCGGGCGAAGGCGCGCGTTCGCTCCTCCACTCCCTCTAGACAGGCCAGGAGCTCCGCTTGATCCGGGTCCGGCTCAACCTCGCCCATCTCCACCAGAGCCGCGTGCAGCCCCTCCTCCGAGTCGGCGTTGTGGTACTCCAGGTCGTACGACCGTAGAGACGGATCGCGCCAGTCGCTTCCTTCCTCAGCCAGGTACTGCTCCAGCACGTGCCGCTTAGCCGCCCAGTCCACCTGGCGGCGGAAGCGCGGGAAGTCGCAAGTGAGGTCCTCCAGCAACTGGCGCGACGAGTCGATGACCCACCGCATCTCCTCGTCCAGATCTAGCGTCGCCTCTGCCGCCGCGAAGTACGATTCGAGCACCTCGTGCGCCGTCGTCCAGCTCCGTCCCTGCAGCTCGATCGGGAACCGGAAGCTCTCGTCTCGGCTGATGGCTTGGAACGCCCGTACCGGATCCACAAATCGCCACAGCGGCGCGGTCCCTTCTTCGCACAGGTGCAGCGCCAGCTTGATCAGCCCAGCCTTGCGCGCGGTCGCCGCCGGAATCATGTTCGCGTCGCCGCAGATCACGTGAAGGCGGATCCACTGGCTGGTGTCCGCATGCGGCTCGTCGCGAGTGTTGAAGATCGGCCGCCGGTAGAGCGTCTCGGCGTTCGCCGGCTCGGCGAAGAAGTCCGCGCGTTGGCTCAGTTGGTAAGTCGCCGCCGGACCGGACTCCGAGCCGACCTTGCCGGCGCCAACGAGCACTTGGCGCACCACCATCATCGGGAGCAGATCCCGAAACAACCGCTCAAACCCGATCTGACGGGGCACGAGGTAGCTCTCGTGGGTGCCGTACGAGGCTCCGTGGAAGTCCGTGTTGTTCTTGTAGACCCGGACGCCCACTCCGGTTCGCTCCGCCATCGCTCGCGCGGCGCGTAGGACCACGATCTGGCCCGCGCAGTCGTGCTTGGCAAGCTGGAAGACGGAGAGGCACTCCGGAGTCGAGTACTCGGGGTGGCCGTGGTCGTTGTACAGCCGGGCTCCATTGGGGAGCACGCGGTCAGAACGGACCTCGTGCGCCTCGCCGTACTTGCGCCCTGCGTCAAAGCGGGCGTCTACAGGGTCGAAGGCGAGGTGATCGAGCTTGAAACCCCTCAGGTCGGATCGGGGCGACTCGTAGCGGTAGTCCCAACCGACATGGCACTCGCCCGGGTAGCCCCGGACGAGTGCCATGGAATCCTCGATCTGATCCTCAGCGCCGCGGTCGTCGACGAGGAGTCCGTACTCCGTCTCAACGCCCGCGAGGATCGGACGCAGCATGCATTGTCTTACACCCGGTAGACGACGAAGGTTCCCGAGCCGGAGAAGCCCGCCGGAAGCGTGCCACCCGTCAGGTTGAACGTTCCCGTGCGCACCGCGCTCGGAAGAACGGTACCGCCGCCGTTTCGCGTTCGGAAGTTGCTGACCGAGCCCGTGATCTCACCGTCGGTCGTGCCGGCGACGAGGTTCTTGATCGGGTTGAGCGTGAGCTCGCCCGAGTCCAGGTTCGCGAAGCCGAAGTACAGGTTCGAAACGACGTTGCCGCTTCGAACGACTGCGACCGCCTCGAGCATCTCGTCGTCCTTGCTGCTCGGGAACAGGATCACCTCGAAGTTGCCCATGCCGCTGAAGGCGCGAGCCTGGTCCTTCCACTCGCCGCGGAAGGCCACGATCTTGGCGATACCCGTGAGGTCCGTGGGGTCCGGCTGGAGCAGCTGGTACGTGCCCGGAGTGTTGGTCGATCCGATCGTCTTCTCGGCCACGTACGTGCCCGGGATCGGCTCCGAAACCTCGCTCGTGAGCAGCTCGATGCCGCCCTGCTGCGGGTTCGCGTCCGTGATCGCGTAGTTGTCGCCGCTGAGCAGGAATCGCCCGGCCGGCTGACCATTGGAAAGTTGCGGCCGATCCGCCTCCGGCATTCCGGTCAAGTCGAACGCCACGAAGTCGCTGAGGATGCTGCGGAGGCCGCCGGTCTCCTCATTGTTTCGCGCCAGGAAGCTCTCCGGCTTGATGAGCACGCTCGTCACGCCGTCAACCGACTGCGTCTCGAACATGTCGCTGTCGAGATAGATCGGAACTCCCGACCGTCGACCCGGGAACGTGCGAATCCGCGCGGAGACGTCGATCGGATTCACGAACGCGAGTCGCTGCGAGTTGCCCTCTTCGTCGAAGCCGACGAAGCTCACGCGGAAGCTCTCGAACAGGCGAGTGTCGAGATCCGGCGGAACCGACGGTCCCGTGAACGGAACGTTGATCGCTCCGAACTGGAACGTGTACTGCGCGAGCGGCGAGAACACCTGGTTCCCCAGCTGCTGCCGGACCGTCCCGAACTGGTCCTCGAGCTCGGCGTTACCCGAGATCGCGGTCAAATCTCCCGGAGCGGTCGTACCCGCACCCGAGATGTACGCGAACTCAACGCGCCCGAAATTACGATTCAGGTTGACGGTCACATTCGTACCCGGCGTACCGTCGGTACCACCGGTCGGGTTGGATCCGCCGTTACTTCCACCACAGCCGATTACCGCGACGGCCGCGACGGCAGACAAAAAGGCCCACTTCCTCAAAATACCGATCACCTCAGAAACCTTATGCAAACCTAGCCCCAAGCTAGCCGCGAGGCAGTATAGCAAGTTTGGCTGGCCGGGTGGTAGACGCGTGTCCTAGGTAGAAAAGGTCGGCAATCTGAAAACTTTGCGTTCTTTGGGAACCTTCGGGGCACGGGTACACTCCGCGCTACATCATGAAAAGGGACGATCTCCTCGACCTAAATGATGTGCTCCAGCACCCCGGACGGCAGCTCGCGGTCGACATCTCGACCGAGCTTCCCGAAGAGGAGGACGTTGATCTCCTGAAGCCCCTGGAGGGGTATCTCGAGGCCGTCAGCACGGGCAACATCCTCCTTATCACCGGCCGCTTCACCACGCGGACGGTCCTTGAGTGCGCCCGCTGCACCGGACCGCTCGAAGTCGACGTCGAGTTCGACATCGACGAGCAGTTCCCCGTGGAGGGCGTCCCGAGCTCGCTCAGCAGCCAAGACTACGCCCGCGTCGCCCCCGACGAGCCGTTCGAGCTGTTCGAGGAGAACCACCTGATCGTCGAGAACCTGATCCGTCAAGGGCTGCACCTGGCCATGCCGATTCAGCCGCTCTGCGAGTTCGGGTGGGACGGTCCGTGCCCCGTCGCGGCCGCACGTGGATCGGAGAAGCGCGAGGCGAGCGGCGGTCGACCGGAGTTTCAGGGGCTCGAGAACCTGTTGCGTCGTGAGGAATCGCCGGATTGAGCATCGCGCTCGACGCGATGGGCGGAGATCACGCCCCGGAAGCGATCCTCGAAGGAGCGCTCCAGGCCGCGCCACTCCTTAAATACAAGCTCTACTTGGTGGGCGACACCGCCCGCCTCAAGCCGCTCCTCCCGTCGAGCCTCCCGGACAACATCGAGCTTCGCCACGCATCCCAGGCCGTCGAGATGGCCGAGAAGCCGCTCGACGCTTACAAGCGGAAGAAGGACTCCAGTCTGATGGTCGCGGCCCGCCTCGTGAAGGAGGGCCATGCCCAGGCGATGGTTTCGGCCGGCAATACCGGCGCGGCCTCGGCGACGGCGCTCCTCACTTGGCGGCAGCTTCCCGGCGTCCACCGACCCGCGATCGCGAGCCTCATGCCGAACCGCCACGGCGGCTTCGTCTTGCTGGACTCCGGGGCGAGCCCCGACGTCGATCCCGAGCACCTCGTGGAGTTCGCGATCATGGGCCGCGCCTACGCGCAGCGAGTCATGGGCCGCGCCAACCCTAAGGTCCACCTGCTCAACATCGGAGAGGAGGAAGGGAAGGGGAACGCGTTCTCGAAGCAGGTTCACGCGCTTCTCAGCCGGCACGACTGGTTCGTGGGCAACATCGAGGGGAAAGGCGCCTACCACGATCCCTGCGACGTCGTCGTGACCGACGCGTTCACGGGCAACGTCTTCCTCAAGGCGAGCGAAGGGCTGGCCGAGCTCATCGTCGACACGATCCGCGAGGCGGTGCCGACCAACCCTTTATTGCGCTCCATGTATTGGCCAGTGAAGAAGGCCATCGCTCCATTGCGTAAAAAGATGGACTACGCCGAAGTGGGGGGATCGCCTCTGCTCGGCCTGAACGGCCTGTGCACCATCTGCCACGGCCGAAGCAACCCCAAGGCGATCAAGAACGCGCTCCTGATGACTCAGCGCGCGATGGAGAACGAATTAGTGAAGACGATCAAGGACGCCGTCCACCACGACCTCGGAGGCAACGAATGAGCATCCGCGCGGTCGTTCAGTCGATTGGGCACGGACTGCCCACCACGGTTCTCACCAACACCGATCTCGAGAAGATCGTCGAAACGAACCACGACTGGATCGTTCAGCGCACCGGCATCGAGGAACGCCGAGTCTGCCGTGGTGAGGAAGGAACGGGAACGCTCGCCCTCGCGGCCTCGCAGGAGGCGCTCGCCAACTCCGACCTCGATCCCAAGGACCTCGACCTGATCCTGTGCGGCACGGTCTCAGGCGACTTTCCCTGGCCCTCCACTGCCTGCTACGTTCAAGACCAGGTTGGAGCCACCAACGCCGGCGCATTCGACGTCTCGGCGGCCTGTGCCGGCTTCATCTACGCCCTCGCCAACGCTTCCGCGATGATCGAGTCGGGCCAAGCCCGCAACTGCCTCGTGATCGGCGTCGATGCGCTCAGCAAGCAGGTCGATTGGACCGACCGCACGACCTGCGTCCTCTTCGGCGACGGCGCCGGCGCGGTCCTTCTGCGTGCCGAGGAGAACACCGACCGCGGCGTGATCAAGACCGTCCTCCGCAGCGACGGAAGCGGAGCCCGCTTCATCTGCATCGAAGTCGGCGGCTCCCGCTATCCGTTCGGCTCGGAGCAAGCCCAGGGCAAGAAAGAGAAGATCACCATGGCCGGCGCGGAAACGTTCCGCTTCGCGGTGAACGCCATGGGAGACGCCTGCTGTGCCGTGCTCGAGAAGGCGGGTATGAGCGCCGACGACGTCGACCTCTTCGTGCCGCACCAAGCGAACCTGCGCATCATCGACAAGGCGGCTGAGCGAATCGGCCTCCCGGCGGACAAGGTCTTCACCAACGTTCAAAAGTACGGCAACACCAGCGCGGGCTCCGTCCCCCTCGGGCTTTACGAAGCCGAGAAGGCGGGCCGACTCAAGAAGGGAATGGTCGTCATGACCGTCGGCTTCGGCGCCGGCCTGGTCTGGGGCGCAAACCTCGTCCGCTGGTAAACCACGCCGTGTCGTGTGTCCGCGGCAAACTCACCGCGGACACACGACGAATCGGCCGCGGCGCCGGAGCCAACGTCGGCTCCCTCTCTGATCCCAAGCGAAGCCGAGGGATCAGACCACAAGCACGGTCGACTCCTGGTAAAGCGCTCTCCCAAACCGGAGGGGTTTGCCCCGTAGCTGGAAGGGGGAAGATCTAGCCTACGCCTGAAGGGCTAACCTTCCCCAGGACACGATCCACGATCCACGATCCACGATCCACGATCCACGATCCACGATCCACGATCCACTCCTCTAAGCCACGCGCTCAAGCCGGTACCGGCGGACCTTCGGCCGAGCCGCCTCATGCTGGCGGCGAATGATGTCATTTTCCAGTCGCTCAAGCGACCGAATCGCATCTGCCCGCTCTCGCGAGTTGGCGTCCTTCAGCCCAAACTCGAGCTGCCGCCAAAGCGTGTACCGTAGGTCCTTCCGCTTCGTGGTCCAGCCGTGCACCGCCGCCGCCTGCTGGATCATCGGGGTGTCGAGGGTGGCGAGGTCGATCCCCGACGCGAGATTCGCGGAGGAGAAGGTGCCAACGGCCTGACCGTCGATCGAGAGTCGGTAGTTCCCCGCCTCCAGCCCGCGAACGGTCAGCGGTTGCTGGCTAAGTTGACGCTGCAGGTCCGTCGTCTGCAGCAGCAGCGCGATAGACGGCTCCTTTCGATCGATGGGGAAGGGAAGGGCATCGTCCTTCTGCGTCCACTCCCACGTCGCCCCCCGCTTCACGTCGCCGACCTTCGTGGCGAACCCTTCAGCGGTCGTCGTATCGATGATCACGCGCGAGACCATCGGATCGGCCCCCCACCCCTTGAGCAACGCCGCGGCCATCACCAAGTGCCCCGCCGTGCCGGGATGCACCCGGTCGCCGATGATTCGCTGGGCTGCGGCCGGGTCTGCCGCGTGCGCTCGCTTGAGTGCATCGACGACGGGCGCGTTGAAGTCGACCGTCTTGAACCCGTGCGCCTGCGCCAGTTGGCGGTTGAACTCGCCAAACCGCAGCATCGTCTCGTTGTAGCCCCCGGCAAAGGTGGGAGCGCGAGTTACGTCGTCGAACGGCGACGGCTCGATCAGCCAAACCCTGGCCGACGGTGCCTCGCGCCGAAGCCGGTCCGCGATGTGCCGGTACCCCTTCTCGTAGGTCTCCCGAATGCCCGAGTCCAGCGGACGGTACCCCCCGTCGTTCATGCCCAGCATCACGGTCACCACCGTCGGCTTGCGGGAGAACAGATCTCGGGTCAGCCGCTCGTCAACGGGCCCCATCCATCCGCCGGTGACGCGGTCGCCGCCCACTCCGGCATTGAAGAACCGGAAGTTCATCCCCTGGTACCGGTTGACCAGGAAGGTCTCGACCATCGTGGTGTACACGGAATTGTCCGTAATGCTGTCGCCATAGAAGGCGATCCGGTCCCCTTGGCGCAACGCGAGCTGGGCGGGCGCGGAGGCGACGACGAGGCCAAGGGCAAGGAACGCGACGGTGCGGCGCATGAGGCCAGTATAGGGGAGCCAGGTCGATGCGGATGACTTCCCAGTCCCAGCGGTGATCGATGGTTTGCCGCGATCGGCATCCGAAGTTCGGAAGTAGCGAATAAACTCCCCCCATGCGCTCATTCCTCAACCTGGAGCCCGAGGCCTATGGCCTGAAGCCGGAGCTGTCGCAAGACCTCCGAACCCTCGACCGGCTCTTGGGGAGGGTCCTCTCGGCGCAGGAGGGAGACGCGATCATCGATCTCGCCCGGCGGCTCGTCGGGGAGGGGCGCCCAGACCCGGCGACGCTCGTCGAGCAGATGCCGGAACTCCGAGACTCGGCCCAGATGCGGCAGCTCGCTCGCGCCTTCACCGTCCTCTTCCAACTCGCCAATCTGGCCGAACAGCGCGAGATCGTGCGCGTCAACCGCGAACGCAAGGGACAGCGTCGCGAATCGATCCGCGACGCGGTGGCGCAGCTCCGCGACGGCGGCACCACCGCCGAGGAGATGCAGGGTCTTCTCGACCGGATCGAGATCATGCCGACCCTGACCGCGCACCCCACCGAGGCCAAGCGCAAGGCCGTGCTGGACAAGCTCCAGAGCATCGCCATCCTGCTCGGCGAAGCCGAAGGCTCGACTTCGCTCACCGGTCCGCTCGACTCCGCCGGCCGAGCTCAGGAGGAGATCGCGCGCACCCTCACCGAACTCTGGCAGACCGATGAGATGCGTGCGACGCGCCTCACCGTGGATGAGGAGGTTCGGAACGCCCTGTACTTCTTCGAGCGCACCATCCTCGAGGTGGTGCCGTGGCTGCACGGCGACCTCGACCGCGCCCTCAAAGAGGCCTATCCGGGTCACGAGTTCCGGGTTCCCACCCTGCTCACCTACCGCTCTTGGGTCGGCGGCGACCGTGACGGTAACCCCAACGTCACCGCCGAGATCACCTGGCAAACCCTGATCGAGCACCGGATTCTCGCCCTGGAAACGTACCTCTCGCGGGTCGAGACCCTTCGAAAGGAACTGACGCAGAGCGTCAAGCTGGTCGGGGTATCGGCCGAGTTGAAGGAGTCGCTGGAAGGCGACAAGCAGACGCTTCCGTACTCGGGCGTCAGTCTGCAGCGCTATGCCGAAGAGCCGTACGTGCTCAAGCTGCTCGGCGTCGAGATCCGTCTCCGCGAAACCGTGGAAGCCGCATACGCCATGCGCTCCGATCGGCACCCCAACGTGCCTCACGCCTACGGATCTTCGGCTGAGCTGCTCGCCGATTTGCGGCTCGTGCAGGCAAGCCTCAGCGCAAACCGGGCCGGCGACGTGGCCGACGAAGGACGCCTGCCGCACCTCATTCGGCAGGTGGAGGCGTTCGGCCTCCACCTCGCCACCCTCGATGTCCGGCAGCACAGCGACGAACACGCCCGAGCCCTCGCCGAGATGCTCAAGGCCGCGGGAGTCACGCCGAACGAGAACGCCTACCTGGAGATGAGCGAGGAGGCCAAGTGCGAGCTGCTCACGCAGGAGCTTCGAAATCCGCGGCCGCTCCTACCCGTGGGCTACGAGGGATCCGAGACGGTGCGCCGAGTGCTCGACGTCTTCACCGTCATCCGCCGCGCCCGGCGCGAGCTTTCCGACCGCAGCGTCACCGCCTACGTCATCTCCATGACCCACGGCATCAGCGACCTGCTCGAGGTGCTGATGCTCGGCAAGGAGGCGGGGATCGCGCCCGGCGAGCTCGATGTAGTTCCCCTCTTCGAGACCATTGAGGACCTCCACCACTGCGGAGACCTGATGCGGGAGCTTTTCCAGGACGAGGCTTACCGCAGCCACCTCGCTCTCCGTGGCGGCCTGCAGGAAGTCATGCTGGGCTACAGCGACTCCAGCAAGGACGGCGGCTACCTCGCGGCGAACTGGGCGCTCCAGTCCACCCTGGCCGAGCTCGCCAAGGTCAGCGAAGAGACGGGCATTCCGATGCGCCTCTTCCACGGCCGGGGCGGCACCGTCGGGCGCGGCGGCGGTCGGGCGAACCAAGCAATCCTCGCTCAGCCCGCCGGATCGTTCTCCGGACGCATCCGGTTCACCGAGCAGGGCGAGGTCATCTCGTTCCGCTACTCGCTTCCTCCGATCGCGCACCGGCACCTCGAGCAGATCGTCAGCGCCGTCCTTACCGCGGCCGCCGGCCGGGGCAACCGCGATGCCGAGCGCGAGTACGCGCCGGTGATGGAGGAGCTCGAGACCACCTCGCGCGCCGCCTACCGGGCGCTGGTTTACGACGATCCCGAGTTCTGGGCGTTCTACACCCAGGCGACGCCGATCGAGCACATCTCGCTCCTCCCGATCGCCTCGCGGCCGGTATTTCGACCAGGGAAGGCGCTCGCCAGCATCGAGGGGCTCCGCGCGATCCCCTGGAACTTCGCCTGGGTGCAGAGCCGCACCACGCTCGTCGGTTGGTACGGAATGGGAAGCGCCCTCGAGTCGTTCGTCGGCGGGAACGACGACCGCCTTGAGACGCTGCGCACGATGTACCGCGACTGGCCTTTCTTCCGGACGGTGGTCGACAATGCTCAACTCGAGCTCGTGCGCGCCCACATTCCCACCGCACGACTCTACGCCGCCCGAGTCGAGCCGACGGAGCTCGGGACGAGAATGCAAGGCACCATCGAAGCGGAATATCGGCGCACCGAGGCGATGATCCTGCAGATCACGGGTCAACAGCGGCTACTGGAGAGCTCACGCGTCGTGCGAAGCACCGTCGAATTTCGCAACCCGGCGGTCATGCCGCTCAGCGTCATCCAGGTCGCCCTCATGAACGCATGGGAAGGGCTGGGCGAGGAAGAGCAGGCCGGGACTTGGCGCGAGGCGATGCTCCAGAGCATCGCCGGAATCGCCGCGGCGATGCAGAGCACCGGCTAACGCGGCTCGCTTGCCCGATTCGGAGGCGGGGCGACGGAAGTGGAGCGCTATTTCCGTCGGCGAACCCGTCTGAATAGCCATGCCGCTTGCCCTCGCCTTGCTCGCACTGGCCCAAACGAGTTGGAAGACCTACACGCTGCCGCCGGGCTTCACCGTGCAGCTTCCCAACAAGCCAGTCGCGCAGAAGGTGCCGGACCAACCCGCTGGAAGCAAGTACTGGCTCGTAAATCGGCCCGACGGCGCGTTCCTCGTCGTCTACGCCCCTGTCGAGGACGCGAACAATCCGTCGGCGACCACCGATCAACTCCTGGCCGCCGCCGTCTTGGGCTACGTCGAGGAGGACACGCTGCTCTCGCAGCGGGACGTCCTTCACCAAGGCTGGCCGGCGATCGAGTTCACCTCCCGCGACGCTGAGGGAATCCGAAGCTGGAGCCGGGTCGTCATCGCCAAGGGCAGGATGTACCAGGTCGTGACCACGACCGAGCAGAAGTCCGGCGCGATGGCGGGAGACAAGCGCTTCCTCGATTCGCTCCGCCTGCCCACCTCAGTCGGGAAGGGCCCTCTCACGACGCCAGGTCCGCAATTCCGGTCGTACACGCTTCCCGAGAATGGCGTGACCGTGAGCATGCCAGGAACCCCCAAAGCCGACGAGACGCCCCTGCCGAACAACCCACTCGGGCTGAAGATGCGGCGCCACGCCGCGGTCTACGGGAACCGAGCCTTCTTGGCCGCCACCGTCGAGGTGCCGGAAGAGATGGCGGAGCAAGCGACCGAAGAGCGGATTCCCGCGCTCCTCGAGAAGCTGAACGAGGAGGTGGCGAGCGGCTTCCAAGCCAAGGTTGGCAAGTCGCGCGTCTACCAACTTCAGGGCCAGACGGCGCTCAGCACCGACTTTTCTTTCGGCAAGGGGCAGATGGCGGGCCGAGTGGACAGCATCTTCCACAAGGGACGCATGGTGATGTTCGTCACCGCCGTTCCCACCGCACTGCGTGCCGCCCCCGAGGTGGCCAGCTTCTTCAAATCGGTCTCATTGGGTGCAAAGTAGAGGTTAAGCCGGGCGGGATTCGCTCCCGCCCTCGCGACCTATCGACCTACCGCCGCGCCCGGTATCCTGATAGTCAAGAATGAGCCGGGTGCTGGTTATCGACGACGAAGACGCCGTTCGCAACGCGGTCCGCCGCCGCTTGGAGCGGGCCGGATACGCGGTGGAGACGGCGAGCAACGCGGTGGAGGGGATCGAGGCGATCATGCAGTCCGAGCGGCCCTATGAGGTGATCGTCACGGACATGAGCATGGACACCGCCGAGTCCGGACTCCAGGTCCTTCACGCCGCGTTCACCCGAGATCTCTTCGCCGAGGTGATCGTGATGACCGCCTACGGCAACGTCGCGAACGCCGTCGAGTGTATGCGCCGTGGCGCCTTCGACTACCTGGAGAAGAACGCTCCCGGAGTCGACGCGTACGAGGTTCTGGCTAACAAGATCGGGCAAGCGATCGAGCGGCGACGCCGCGACGTCCGCACCGTGGACCTGTGGGAGACCGCCGCGAAAGCGAACGAAACTCACTTCCGACCACAACCTTAACGGAAAGATCACCGATAATGAGACCGGGTATTTAGGCCCGGTACTCATCTCATGCTTCTTCCCGTCCGTTCTAAGAACCCGCCGGAAAGCCTGCCAATCGTCACGCTGTGCCTGATCGCGATCAACACGATCGTGTTCTTCGCAACGCAGAGCGGTCTGGGCATCCGGCGCGACGTCATGTATCTATGGGGCCTTAAGTCGAGCAACTTCGACATTCCCCACCTTTTCAGCTCGATGTTCCTGCACGGGGACCTGTTCCACCTGCTCGGCAACATGTGGTTCCTGTACCTCTTCGGCTTCGCCGTCGAAGGGCGCCTGCGCAGCCTGAAGTTCTCGATTCTCTACATCCTGGGCGGGATCGGAGCCGCGCTCCTTCACCACTTCGTGGTCGGCCAGTTCGCTCCGAACCAGGTGTTGATCGGCGCGTCAGGCGCGATCATGGGCATCCTCGGCGCGGCGCTCTATATGTTTCCGCACGCCAAGGTGACCATGTTCTACTGGTACATGCTCATCCGGATTGGCACCGCCGACTGGGCGATGTGGTGCGTGGGATTGTTCTATCTCGGCTTCGACCTTCTCTGGGGTGCCATCGGCCTGAAGGACGGAGTCGCTCACTTCGCGCACCTGGGCGGCGCCATCACCGCGATGGCGATCTGCTTAGTGCTGCGCGTGCCGCGCGACAGTGAGTTGGTGAGCGAAGCGAAGGCGACGCTCGCCGAGACGAAGGACCTGCGCACCCTCTCGCGTTTGGAGCTCGAGGAGCTGCATCGGATCAATCCGAACGACACGACGATCATCCTCAACTGGCTAAACCGAAGCCTTCGAGAGCCCGGAGGCGTGCGCGACAACTGCCGAGAGGCGTTCATCAAGGCGCTTCCACGCATCCTAGAGGAACAGGACGTCAATGCCGCCGCCCAAGGGCTGGCCTGGCTCGCCACCGAACCGGGCAAGGTGCCGTCGAACGTTCTGTTCGACGCAGGCACCCGTCTCGAGCGCGCCGGCAACGGCCAGTTCGCCCTGCGCATGTACGACATGGTCACAAAGGACCCGAACGCGGCAGAGAGCGATCTCCAGGCCGCCGCGTTCCGAATCGGAATGCTGAGCGAGACGGTCAATCGTGACCTCCGCGCCGCCTACAACTGGTACGGCTACATCGTGCAGCGCTGGCCCATGGGGCCGCTCGCCGATCAGGCGAAGGCACGCATGGCCGCCATCACCCAGCAGGCGCAAGCCCAACAGGCGAAGGCGCAAGGCGCCGCACCTCCTCCCGGCCAGCCGAGCTGAGACCTCGACCGCCCCCTCGCGAGAACGCCCTGTCCGTCAATCGGACGGGGCGTTCTCGCTTTACCGAGGATGGGGCTCGTGGATTCCCGGCGTACCATAGACAGGCATGCTCAGCACCCTCGCTTTCCTGTTCATCGCGCGGCCGATCGCGCCCGCGGTCTCGCTTGCGGGGGCCACGCGGACCGATGCCGCCGGATGGATCATGCTCCACCTTGAGGGCAAGCCTCGCGACATCGGCTACCAGTACGGCACTCTTCTCGCGGCCGAGATCGACGACGCGCACAAGGCCGTCCGGCAGGAAACCCGCGGCTCGGGCAAGGACTGGAACTGGTTCCGCGACAGCGCCAAGGCTGTCTTCTGGGAGAAGGTCGACCCGGAGTACCAGCAAGAGATCGAAGGCCAAGCGGAAGCGCTGCAGGCGAAGGGATACAAGTACGACAAGTGGGACGTGCTGGCCTACAACGCCCACATCGAACTCGAGGGCTACTACCTTCCTTGGCTGAAGTCAAAGCAGACCAACACCGCGATCAAAAGCAACGCGAAGGAATCCTGCAGCGCGTTCATCGCGACGGGAAGCAGCACCAGCGACGGCAAGATTGTCATCGGTCACAACCTCTGGTGGGGCTACCTCATGGGGCAGCGGGCGAACGTCATGCTGGACATCAAGCCGGAGAAGGGGAACCGCGTGATGTTCGACGCCTTCTGCGGGATGCTGCACAGCGGCACCGACTTCGCAATGAACTCCGCCGGGATGGTGCTGTGCGAGACGACCATCTCCGGCTTCGCCGGCTTCGATCCACAAGGCATTCCGGAGTTCGTGCGGATGCGAAAGGCGATCCAGTACTCCAACTCCCTGAAGGACATGGAGCGGATTTTCCGCACGGGCAACAACGGTGGCTACGCAAACACCTGGCTGATGGGCGACACGAAGTCGGGCGAGATCGGCAAGCTGGAGCTCGGACTGAAGAACGTCATCTACACCAGCACGAAGGACGGCTACTTCGTGGGCAGCAACTTCCCCGAAGACCCGAAGCTCATCGCCGAAGAGGTTCCAGGAGGGTGGGACCCGAACCCGAAGCGGAATTCGTGCGAGCGTCGCCGCGTTCGCTGGAACTCACTCCTCACTCAGAACAAGGGCAAGGTCGATGCGGAGAAAGGCAAGGAATTCCTTGCCGACACGTTCGATGAGGTTCTGAATCGCAAAGGGGCGTCGGACTCCACCCTCTGCGGACGCTCTGCTTACGGAGGAGCGGTGAACACCAAGGTGGCGAGCGCCGACATGGTGAAGAACTGGCAGGTGTGGGCCCGAATGGGCTTCACGGATGGCAGCGAGATGAAGTTCGGCGGCAAGGGGCTGCTGCGGGACATCCCCTCGCAGCCCTGGATCCTGTTGCCCGGCAAGAAGTAGGCGCGCGCAGGCGATTCTCTTGCGGGAGTCGCCTGCGAAGCTGCAATCACAAATCTGCGATCTTAAGGCCCCGCTCGCGCGTTAGCTAATCGGGCGGGGAAGAGATCGCGGGTGGGGGACCTGGAAGACGGCTTCGCGCGGGTTGCCTACTCGCCCTTTCGCTTACTCGGCCTTGCGCAGCACGCTGAGCAGATTCGAGTAATCGTCCGTCCACGCCGCCACTCCCGGGAGCGGCTCGGCTTCGCTCCAGTACCGCTTGCCGAGTCCGCCGAGGTCCGCCTTTCGGCGGGCGACGATGACCCACATCGACTGCGTCTTGCCCTCGGCCTCCTCGTCGGGGGACGGGCCGTCGGTCTGCTCCATCGTCACGAGGCCGAGATCCTTGCCGATCGCGGCAAGGACCGGGGCGAGCTCCAAATACCGATTGCTCACGTGAAAGGCGAGCACGCCGTCGGGAGAGAGCTTGCGAAGGTACATCTGCACCGCTTCTCGGGTCAGCAGGTGAACCGGGATCGCGTCGGATGAGAACGCGTCGAGCACGATGAGGCCGAACCGCCCGTCCGGCTGGCGCTGGAGCGTCAGGCGCGCATCGCCGAGCACCACGTCCATCTTCGCCTTCGAGCGGGACAGGTAGCTGAAGTACTTCGGATCCTGGGCGATCCGGCTGACGACGGGATCGATCTCGAAGAAGGTGTACTCCTGGCCGGGCTCGCCGTACGCCGCAAGGGACCCCACCCCGAGGCCGACGAGCGCGACTCGCTCCTTTCGCTTCGCCCCGCTGAACTCCTGGAAGACTTGGCCGATCGGCCCCGTGCGATGGTAGTAGGTGAGCGGCCGGTCCGGGTTCTGCATGTCCTGGATGCCGTGCAGCGTGTTGCCGTGCGTCAGTCGATGGAAGCGTCCCGAAGGACCGCTGAAGACCACGCGATTGACTCCGTAGAAGCTGCGGTCGCGCAGGACGACGTTGCCATCCGAGCTCACCTGGAGAACGCTCGCCCCGACGAACAGCGCGAGAAGCGACAGTCCGTATCGGTAGGGTCGATCGACGGCGATAAAGCAGAGAAGCGCCGGCAGTCCAATCGTGAGCAGCGTGCGAGCGGTGCCTGCCGGCATTCCGATCCGCCTCACGGTAAACGCCACCACCGCCGTAACTGCCAGCACGCCGACTGGGAAGAGCCCGTCGAGCTGGTTCCACTTCGGCGCATCCTCCTTCCAGCGCGGCCGGAGCATCCCGGCCAGGGCGAGCGCCAGCGGGTACTCGAACAGCGTGTTGAAGACGCTCGGGGCGATCACCGCGTTGACGAAACCGCCGATCACGCCACCGAGCGAGATCCAAAGATAGAACTCCGTGAGGTGGGCCGCGGCCGGACGACGTTCGCTGAGCCGCGCGTGGCACATCCAAGCCGTGACGAAGAATGCCGTGAGGTGGACGGCCGCGAGCGGGATCAGCGGTTCGGACGACTCCAGGATGATCGCCACCGCCAGCGGGGTGATCGCCAGCGGCGCGACGCGGGAAAGCACGCCGTACGAGAGGAGGGGCCGCGAGGCGAACGCCAGGATGAACGTGATCAGATACAGGGCGAGCGGAACGACCCAGAGCAAAGGAACGGGCGCGATGTTGATCGAGAGGTAGTTGGTGACACCCAGCAGCAGGCTCGAAGGCACGGCCGCGAGCGCTAGCCAGTAAAGGCGTTCACGCATCGCCGGCCGCGGGGCCGCCTGCGCCTCCTCGGTAGTCTCCGCCGCCGCCTCATCGCGTCCGCTGCGGGTCGCGAGAGCGCACAGGGCGACCGCCACCACCAAGGCGCCGTACGCCCACGACCACAGTCGAGTCTGCTCCGAAAGACGAAGCCGAGGCTCCACCAACAGCGGGTATGCCAGAAGCGCGGCCATGCTGCCGACGTTGCTCGCGCTATAGAGGAAGTAAGGATCCTTCGCCTGCGGATCCCTCGTGGTCGCGAACCACCGCTGAAGCAAGGGCGCTCCGGCCGACACCACGAAGAACACCAGCCCCACCATCCGGAGAAGCTCCCCGAGCAGCGCCAGCGTCGGCATCGTCTGACCTTCCGCGCCGGAGCGTGGCTGCGATGGGATCGGGAGCAGCAGGAGCGCGAGCCCCATCAGGGGAACGTGGATCAGCGCGTGCCGCCGAGCGCCCAACGCGCGCGAAGCGAAGTGCGCGTAGGCGTAGCCCAGCAGAAGCAGCGCCTGGAAGAACAGCATGCTGGCAGTCCAGACCCCGGACGATCCGCCGAAAGCAGGAAGGATGATCCGAGCGACCATCGGCTGCACCAGGAAAAGCAGGCCTGAGCTGAGGAAGAGAGTAAGGGTGAAGAGGATCCGCACGGCGTGCGTGAACCATAGCACTTAGACACGCCCGATCCCTGGCGTCGCGGCGGGAACCGGGTGGCCGGAATGGCCGCGAAACGCGGCGGCAAGGAACCGACCTCAGCGTCGACCAGGTCTCCGAAAGAACTCCGAAGACGGGCGCTGAAATCGCGACGCGCGGTGAGCGGGCGGCGTAAAGAGAAAAGACGGTCGACGAGGCCACAACGGAGCGAGGTTCTGGAAAGAATTCTTAACCCGGGGTTGACAACGGAGGCTCGTCTGGGGAACAATATCCCTTGTCGACGCGAGAGCGAAGACGGCACCTTGAGAGCAGAATAGAGGAATCGCGTTCAGGAAGAGACGGTTAGGATCCGCGCTCTCCGGAAGGAATTCTGGAGTGCGACGAGCATCCACAATTATCAAGTCAGCGAATGCACCGGCCGCGGTTTACCGCAGGTCGGGCGATCACTTTCTTCGGAGAGTTTGATCATGGCTCAGGACGAACGCTGGCGGCGTGCCTAAAACATGCAAGTCGAACGGGGGCAGCAATGCCCCAGTGGCGAACGGCGGAGTAATACGTGAGCAACGTG
>Ga0164290_1000913_pt1 | contig 67006 bp, 54 predicted proteins | sample Micstemetagenome_FD_108782 | JGI IMG/M metagenome (GOLD analysis project Ga0164290, IMG submission 108782) | Contaminated culture microbial community from soil near Moab, Utah, USA - Microcoleus steenstrupii SON62 (Illumina Assembly) | ecosystem: Environmental > Terrestrial > Soil > Soil crust...
CAGTGGCCCTTCCACAAGTGGAACTGCTATGACGCGGGCGTGCGTGTGCCGCTGATCGTCGTCTGGCCGGACCATGTGAAAGCGGGCGCCAAGACAGACGCAATAGTCAGTTGGGTCGATTTCCTGCCTACCCTACTCGACGCTGCCGGCGTTACGCCGCCGAGATCAGGCTCGCAATCGGGCCAAATCGATGGCCGATCGTTCGCATCCGTTTTGCGAGGTGAGAAAAGCGAACACCGGGAACACATCTTCACGACTCATTCCGCCGACGGTGGGATGAACGTCTATCCCATACGGTCGGTTCGATCGCGGCGGTGGCATCTCATTCTCAACTTGCATCCCGAATATCGGTTCACCACCCACGTCGATCGAGCAAAGCAGCCCGACGACGTCAGCTACTTCCGCTCCTGGGAGAAAGCAGCCCGCGAAGGCGATGGCCAAGCGGCGACACTCGTGCAACGCTACCACCAGCGCCCGGCGGTCGAACTCTATGACCTGGAGACGGATCCGCAAGAACTTCGCAACCTGGCCGACGAGCCCGAACATGCCGCGCGTGTCAAAGAGATGCGAGAGCAGCTCGAAACGTGGATGCGCGAGCAGGGAGACAAGCAAACGGTGTTTGGCAAACCTACGCTGCTCGACAGAACAGCAGGACAAGAAGAAGCTGCACCGAGGTAGCCATTTGTAAATGTTCGCAGGCTCCTCTTCATTTAGACCGACTACCCCGACTACAAACGTCAAGAACGCCGTTTGGTGGTTGTTACTCTTTGCCGTGTCAATTCGCGGCGTCGCACTTTTTGCACTACACCCTCAGCTGCAGGCTGATCCGGATGCTTATCGGCAGATTGCTGATAACTTGCTGGTGCGTGGCAGCTTTGCACTTGATCTGCCCGCACAGGCTGAGAGAGGTGCCGACGATGAGGTAGCTTGTCAGCCCACGGCCTATCGCCCTCCGCTCTACCCTACCCTGCTGGCCCTCGCGAATCTCGGCCTCGCCGAGGTGTCGCTCGTGCGGGTTGCAATCCTGCACTGGCTGATGGGTGTGGGCACGGTGATGCTCACATTTCTGGTCGCACAGCGATTTGGGCTCGGGTGGGGAGCGTATGGCGCGGCAGCGCTCGTCGGCTGCGATCCGATACTGCTCAACCAGTCCGCGCTGGTGATGACCGAGACGTTAGCAACGCTGCTGGCTGTCGCAGCGCTTTATACCTGGCTGCGATTGCTGGATGCGCCGCGAGTGACCAGCGCGGTCGTCTTAGGTATTGCGCTCGGTCTGGCGGGGCTCTGCCGCCCGACCTTCCTGCCGTGGCTGGCCATGCTGCTGCTTCTCCTGCTGCTCTTTCGCAGCAAGGTGATCAGCGACTCGACATGGCGCGCTCGATTCGTCCTGGCGGCCGCGGTTGCAGTCGCAACGACGGTCGTATTGTCGCCGTGGATCGTTCGCAATCAGATCGCCTTTGGTAAACCGATCGTCACGACGACTCACGGCGGCTACACACTGTTATTGGGGAACAACCCCTCCTATTACCGCTACCTGCAAGAAGGTAAGTCAGACTTGCCTTGGCCGGCAGACGATCCGGAGTTCCAGCAACTGCTGCCCGGGCCTGCTCCGCCGCTGTCTGACGAACTCGCCTACGACGCAGCCACGAAGCGTCTCGCCGTCGAAACGATCCAGGATCAGCCGAGCGTGTTCGTGCGTGCATCCATCGGCCGCGTTGCTCAGTTTTGGAGTCCACTTGCCAACCGCACTAGCGAGAAGGAATCCCGCGCACGGAGCCTGCTTCGGTACGCGACGTGCGCCTGGTACTTGCTAGTTTTCGCGCTGGCCATCATCGGCCTGGTTCGACTCGGCAATCGCCGGTGGAGTGTGGGCTGGTTGGGAGCGCTATCGCTATGCGTCTGCTTTACGCTGATGCACTCCGTTTACTGGAGCAACCTGCGCATGCGCGCCCCGGTGATGCCGGTCGTGGCGCTGCTGGCCGGGGCCGGAATTGTGTCGTTGGTGGGTCGGCAGAAGTTGCCGCTATCTGGCAATCCTCAGCCGCCCGCCTGAACCCACCACACACAGAGAGCTAAGGCCCTGGCTCGCAAGTCGTTTACTGCAAGGCACTTGGCAACGAGCGATTCCGCTGCAAGTTGCCTTGTGACGTTCGGCGGGCCCTCCTATAATCCGCCCCGCTTGTCGTAAAGCGTTTGCCGGGCGACGGTTAATCGAAACCGCGTCCGGACCATGGCCAAGTCCTGTCTGGCAAGGATGCCACAGCACTGAACCGCTCGTCACCTCAGCACCGTTCGACCGCTCTTAGCGCGCGCGAAGGATCGCGAATGCCCGCGCTCCCGGTGCGCTTACTCGGCGATGGGCGGCAATGCGTGGAACAGGCGGGACGCCTGTTCCATGCGAAGTCGCTCGCGGTGCGCCGCTGTAGGTTGCTGATCACGCTGCTTACGGCCGTCCTGCTTGGCTGCGTTATGAGTCCCCCAGCGCTCGCCGGCGTTGAGATGCCGATCGGCGAGACGGCCGCTCCGATTTCGATTCGTGGTGATAGCGCCGCGCACATGACGCAGGGGCAGTATCAGGTCTGGATCGTCCGCGGCAACGTTGAGCTAAGGCAGGACGACGTGGTCGCCCAGGCGGAAGAAGCCGTCTTCTGGGTCGACCGTGCCGAAGCGTTCAGCGGTCGGCCGAGCAAAGTGATCGGATACTTCGAAGGCGGCGTGAAAGTGAACTTCGGCCGCCGCGGCAACCCTCACGTGGTGACGGGCGTGGCTGCCAACACACTCGAAGACAAGATCTGGCTCGGCCGATTCCACACTACGGGTGGTATCGAGCTTCAGGCCCCCATCACAGCGAGCGATCCGGCGGTGGAGCCAGCCATCTTCCGCCGCGGCCTCGAAGCCCGCGATCCGTTCCGGCAGACTCCGGAAGGCAATCTGATTCCGACAACCGCGGAAGGCGAAGGGGTCCAGCCGGCGCAAATGACCCGTCAGGAGGTGGCTCCTCCCGCCGGCGGCTCCGCGGTGGTTGCTCCAGCTGCGGGCAGGCGGGTGCGGGTATTCCCACGCAGCGGCAGCCGCTACAACCTGCGGACGTTTGAGGACCCGAACCGCAGCGAACAAGTGCTGATGGCTACGTCGGGCATTCAGATAGTGATTGACGGCGTCGAACAGCTCGGCACGGTGAGCATCGAAACCGATCGGCTGGTCGCTTGGATTCCTCCGGTGAACATCACCGATCCGAATGCAGCTCAGAGCTTCAACACCAACGACGGCCCGATCGAGTTCTACATGGAAGGCAACATTGTCTTCCGTCAGGGAGACCGAGTTATTTACGCCGAGCGCATGTACTACAACGCGCGGCAGGAATATGGAGTGGTGCTCAACGCCGAAATGCTCACGCCGGTGCCCGAGTATCAGGGCCTCGTGCGGTTGCGGGCGGAGGTGCTGCAGCAGATCAATGCGAATCAGTATCAGGGTTACAACGTCGCGTTCACATCCAGTCGCATCGGTGTGCCGCGCTACTGGCTGCAGTCGGAGAATGTGAGTGTCGTCGATAACCCGACGCCGCTCGTCGATCCGTTCACCGGCCAACCGCTCATCGATCCGGCCTCCGGCGAGCAGCAAGTCGAACACAAGTATCTGGCCACGTCGAACAACAATTTCGTCTATGTCGGCGGCGTGCCGGTGTTCTACTGGCCGACCATCGCAACCGACCTGACGAAGCCTACGTTCTACGTCGACAGCATCAAGTTCAACAGCGACCGCATCTTCGGCCAGCAGTTGTATGTCGACTTCGACGTGTATCAGATTCTCGGCATCGAGAATCCGCCTCCGGGCACACGGTGGACTCTTTCGACTGACTACTTGAGCGAACGCGGCGCGGCGCTGGGCACCAACTACCGCTATGCAGGCGATACGCTCTTCGGCATTCCCGGTCCTTACCAGGGATTCATCGATGCCTGGGGCCTGCCATACGACGAGGGCCTGGATACGCTCGGCGCCGATCGCATGAATATGGTGCCCGAATCTCGCAATCGTGGCCGTTTGCTCGCTCAGCATCGACAGTTGATCGGCGCCGACTGGCAGTTCACCGGCGAGTTGGGCCTGATCAGCGACCGCAACTTCCTGGAGATGTTCTACGAGAACGAGTGGGACACCTTCAAAGATCAGACCACCGGCGTGGAATTGAAGAAGTTCGATGACAACCGCACGTGGAGCCTGTCGTCGGACGTGCGCGTGAACGATTTCTTCACCGATACGTCGTGGCTGCCGCGGCTCGACCATTTCACGATCGGCCAGTCGCTACTATTCGATCGGCTGACGTGGCACGAGCATACGAGCATCGGCTATGCCGATTTGGGAGTGGCGACCACCCCTACCGCGCCGCAGGATGCAGCTACTTTCCAACTACTGCCGTGGGAACGGCATCGTCAAGGTTTGCGAGCGGTTACCCGGCAAGAACTCGATGCGCCGATGGAGGCGGGTCCAGTCAAAGTAGTGCCATACGTGCTCGGCGAAGCCGGCTATTGGGGCGAGGTGCTGAACGAGGAAGAACTCAGCCGGTTCTACGGCCAGGGCGGCATCCGGGCAACGCTGCCCGTTTGGAGTGTCGACCCGACGGTGAAAAGCGAACTGTTCAATCTGAATGGTCTTGCGCACAAGATCAGCTACGAAGTCGACGCCTTCTATGCAGCCGCGGATCAGGAAGTGACCGAGTTCCCGCTGTATGATCAGCTCGACGACAATGCCCAGGAATCGTTCCGCCGCCGCATGCTTTTCAATACGTTCGGCTTGACCTTTGGCGACCAGATTCCGCTGCAGTACGACGAACGATTGTTCGCCGTGCGCAGCAACATGCAGGGCTGGGTGACGGGTCAGAGCATGGAGATTGCCGACGACCTTACGCAGGTGCGCATGAGCGTCAATCAGCGCTGGCAAACGAAGCGCGGCCTGGCCGGCAAGGAGCGGATCATCGACTGGATCACGCTCGATGTCGACGCGGTCTTCTTCCCCGATGCCGAGCGGGACAACTTTGGCGAAGACTTCGGCATGTTCGACTACGAGTTTCGCTGGCACGTCGGCGATCGCCTGACGCTGCTCTCCGACGGTTACGCGGATTTCTTCAGCCAAGGGCTGCGTCAAGTGACGGTCGGTGGCATTATTAACCGACCGGAAAACGGCAGCCTATTCATTGGTTTCCGGTCAAGCGAGGGACCGATCAGTAGCAACGTGCTCGCCGCGTCGGTGAACTATCGCCTCAGTGAGAAGTGGATCGCGAACGCCGGCACGAGCATCGACTTCTCGTCGAGCGGCAACATCGGCCAGACCGTTGGCCTGGTGCGCATCGGAGAATCGTTCCTGTTCAACTTCGGCTTTAACTACGATGCCAGCCGCGACAACTACGGCTTCCAGTTTGGCCTGGAGCCAAGATTCTTACCGACAGGCCGCCTCGGCCTGGTCGGCGGCGTCCAGGTACCGCCTGCGGGCGTGATGGGGCTGGAGTAGGCAGGAGCAAACTGTAGACATTCACAGTAAACAGTACCTAGGAATCGCCTGGGTCGCCTTTCTTGCTGTCCACTGTGAACTGTTTACTGTCTGCTTGACTCAGCAGCCGTTCGAGCCGATCGGCTTCTTCGCGGGCGAGTCGGGTGAGGGCCTGCAGCGCCGCGAGTTTGGTATCGATCTCCGCTTTCAAGTCGCGGGCCGTTTCGTGCAACTCGACATGCCAGCGGAGCACTTCCGGCGGAGCGTCGCGAAGAGCCGTGTCGCGACTTCCTTCGGCCAGCGAGCGGCGGACCTCTTTCGGGTCGGCGGTGGCCCGCTGCGACCTGGTCCAGCGAGCCCGCGACCCCCGCAGCAGCAGCCAACTCGCTAGCGCAGTGCCGGCACAGAGCAATAGAGTCGATGTGCCAGCGGGGAGTTCCATGGTAGTGCGGTCAGTAAACAGTTTTCAGTTTTCAGTAGACCGTAATGCGGCCTTTCATGCGACGCCGAATTGTCCCAACTGTTTACTGTGACCTGCCTACTGTTTACTCCCCGCCGTCCCCTGCGAGGGTCCGTCGTGGTTTGCTACAATCGCGGCGGTGGCGGGGGCGTTCGTTTTGGGGCCATTTTCGCCGGATTCTGGGCTATGCCCTATTGGGACCGCGTGGCGATTGTTGGTGTCGGACTGCTCGGGGGTTCGATCGGCCTTGCGCTGCGCGAACGAAATCTGGCCCGCCACGTGGTGGGCATTGGTCGGCGGATGGAGACGCTCCGCACTGCGGAGAACCGCGGCGCCATCACCGAGGCGAGCACCAACCTGGCATCTGCCGTTGCTGACACTGAGTTGATTATCATCGGCACGCCCGTGCAGACGGTGGTTGACCACGTGCAGCAAGTCGCCCAGGCGGCGAAGTCGGGCACGCTCGTCACCGATGTCGGCAGCACGAAACAGTCGATCGTCGAAGGGGTCGACCGCGTTCTCGCCGGACCGCTGGGGCTCTGGACTTCCTTCGTCGGCAGCCATCCGCTCGCCGGCAGCCATCGAGCCGGCGTTGAGTTTGCGCGGGGCGATTTGTTCGACGGGAAAACCGTCGTCGTGACTCCCTCGCAGGACACGAAAGCCGACGCCGTCGGGCAGATCGAAAGTTTCTGGCAGGCGCTTGGAGCGAATGTCGTTCGCCTGTCTCCCGCCGAGCACGACCGCGCCGTTGCCGCGACCAGTCATGTGCCCCATATCGTGGCCGCGGCGCTCGCGGCCGCGACGAGTGATGAATACCTGCCGCTCACCGCAACCGGCTGGGCCGACACCACACGTGTCGCCGCGGGCGATGTCGAGCTGTGGCGGCAGATCCTGAGCGAGAATCGCACACACGCGCTCGCCCAGCTTCGGGAATTTGAAAAACTGATTTCTGCCTTTGCGGCCGCGCTGGAGCGCGGCGACGAGGCGCAGCTCGCTCATTTGCTTCAGCAAGGGAAACGCCAACGTGACGCTGTGGGAAGTTGACATTCATCCGACGCCCGGCCAACCCGATCTGCTCGGCCGGGCCATCACCAGCCAAGCCGCCGATTTGGGGCTGGGCAACCTGAAGCTGCACGCAGCCCGTGGCTTCCTCGTGCAAGGCAACCTCGACGAGCGGCAAGTGCAGCAGATTACGCACGAACTGCTCGCCGACCTGGTCGTCGAACAGCCGGTGATCGGCCGCGTCGGCGAGAGCGACCTGGTGAAGCTGCCGGCGAACCGGCTCGACGGCACGGCAGCGCAGCGGTTCTCGCAGATCGTCCACGTGCTGCCTAAGCCGGGCGTGACCGATCCGGTCGCGGAAAGCACCCAGCGGGCGATCGCCGATTTCGGGTATCAAGCCGACGCGGTGGTGACGCTGCGAAAGTTCTGGATCGATGAACTGCCGGACGAACGACTCGAACTGCTGGTCAAGAAGCTCCTGGCCAACGACTCCATCGAGCAGGCGGTCGTCGGTCCGCTGACGATGAAGGAAGTGCACCTCGGCTCGGCCTATCGCTTCAACCGGGAAGTGATCCCGCTGCGCCAGCTCAACGACGAACAGCTCCAGCGACTCAGCCGCGAGCGGACGCTCAGCTTGACGCTCGTCGAGATGCAGACCATCCAGCAGCATTTCCGCCAGCTCGACCGCGATCCGACCGACGCGGAACTCGAAACCGTCGCTCAAACGTGGAGCGAGCACTGCAGCCACAAGACGCTCGCCGGCCAGGTGAGCTATCGCGACGAGCGGGGCGAGCGGCAGTTCAAGAACATGCTCAAGGAGACGATTTTTGCCGCCACGCAGCAGATCCGCCGCGAGCTGGGCGAAAACGATTGGTGCGTGAGCGTGTTCAGCGACAACGCAGGCGTCGTCAAGTTCACCGACGACTTCAACGTCGCCTTCAAGGTCGAAACCCATAACCGCCCGAGCGCCATCGAGCCGTACGGCGGAGCCAACACGGGCATTGGCGGCGTGATTCGCGATACGCTGGGGACCGGCATGGGCGCTCGGCCCGTCTGCAACACCGATGTGTTCTGCTTCGCACCACCCGACATGCCAGCCGACAAGCTGCCGCCGGGCGTGCTCCATCCGCGACGAGTGATGCGCGGCGTCGTCAGCGGAGTGCGCGACTACGGCAATCGGATGGGCATCCCGACGGTGAACGGCGCCATCTTTTTCGACGAGCGCTACGTCGGCAACCCGCTCGTGTTCTGCGGCGACGTGGGAGTGCTGCCGAAGGACAAATCGTTCAAGGAAGTGAAGCCGAACGACCTGATCGTGTCGCTCGGCGGGCGCACGGGACGAGACGGTATCCACGGAGCGACGTTCAGCTCCGTCGAACTCACCAGCCAAAGCGAAAAAGTCTCTGGTGGGGCAGTGCAGATCGGCAACGCGATCACCGAGAAGATGGTGCTCGACGTACTGCTCGCGGCCCGCGATCGCGAACTGTTCAGCGCTGTGACCGATTGCGGTGCCGGCGGTTTTTCGAGCGCTGTGGGGGAGATGGGGGGCGATATTGGCGCCGAGGTGTGGCTGGAGCGGGCTCCACTGAAGTACGAAGGCCTCTCCTACACTGAAATCTGGATCAGCGAAGCACAGGAGCGGATGGTTCTGGCCGTGCCAGAAGACAAGTGGCCGGAGCTGGAAGCACTCGCGCGGAGCGAGCACGCGGAAGCGACGGTGATCGGCAAGTTCACTCCGACCGGCCGGCTGACGCTGAAGTATCAGGGCACGGTCGTCGGCGACGTGGAGATGCATTTCCTGCATGAAGGTCGGCCCCGCGTGACCCGCCAGGCGACGTACACGCCACCAGCGCCAGAACCTCTCCGCCCTGCAAATCCACAGCAGTCAGTGGGGCAGACGTTCCTGTCTGCCGGCACCGCGGTTGACCTGTCAAAGATCGACCATCGACAGACGCTGCTCGCCCTGCTCGGTTCTTTGAACATCGCCAGCAAGGAATGGGTGATTCGACAGTACGATCACGAAGTGCAAGGCGGAAGTGTGATTAAGCCGCTGGTCGGAGTCGAGAATGACGGCCCCAGTGATGCCTCCGTCGTTCGGCCGGTCCTTTCTTCGCGACGAGGTCTGGTCGTCGCCAACGGCATGAATCCGCGGTATGGCGATTTCGATACCTACGACATGGCCGCAAGTGCCATCGACGAAGCGGTGCGCAACTGTGTGGCAGTAGGCGCCGATCCGTCGCGGATTGCCATCCTCGATAACTTCTGCTGGGGCTATACCGATCGGCCCGAAACGCTCGGTTCGCTCGTTCGCGCCGCGCTCGCCTGCCAGGACGTGGCCGTCGCACTCGGCACGCCGTTCATCAGCGGCAAGGACAGCCTGAACAACGAGTACAGCTACGATGCCGACGGCACCCGGCGAACAATCACGATTCCGCCAACGCTGCTGATCAGCGCCATGGGCCAGATCGACGACGTGCAACAGTGCGTGACGATGGATCTGAAGTCCCCCGGCAACCTGCTCTATGTCGTCGGCATGACCCGCGATGAACTGGGCGGCTCGCACTTCTGTTTGGTTAGTGGACTCACCGGGGGAGTGGCGCCGAAGCTCGATACGGCGGCGGCCAAGAAGCTGTACCCCGCCGTGCACTCGGCGATCCGGCAAGGGCTGGTCCGCGCCTGCCACGATCCGAGCGAAGGGGGCCTGGCAGTTGCGGTCGCGGAGATGGCGTTTGCTGGCGGCTGCGGTGTGAAGGTTCGGCTGGCTGACGTGCCGGTGGAAGTTGCCGGTGAAGAGCAGTCCCAGCGACTTGATGCGATTCGTCTGTATGCAGAGTCGAACACGCGGCTGCTCGTGGAAGTTGCGCCGGATAAAACGAGCGCTTTCGAAAGAGCGCTTGCGGGCGTGCCGTTTGCCAAAATCGGTGAGGTGACGGATAGCGGGCGCGTGCAGATCGCCGGAGCCTTAGGGGAACTGATCGATCTCCCGATCGCCGAACTCAAAGAGGCGTGGCAGAAGCCGCTGCGGTGGTAGTTCGATGCGGCAGACAGGAATGTCTGCCCCACTCGGAATTAGTTGTGTTTAGCCACGAAGTGGCGGAATTGTTTAGCCGTGGGCGTGAGCCCACGGTTGAGGACGTGAAGATGCGACAGCCCCGCAGGGGCGACATTCCTTTCAACGGTAATGTCGCCCCTCCAGGGCTATCGCGTTGTTTGCCGATGCTTCCGTGGGCTCACGCCCACGGCTAGTGAATGGCGCCGCTGCGCGGCTCTTCACGGCACGCCTTGAAGGACGCCCTCCTGGTCATTCCTGTTGCAGGGCGAAGAGGAGGACGTTTGCGCCTAGGCGGGCTGCGTCGGCTGGGGTGTAGCCTTTGCACTCCATGGAAGTCCCCTTCTCCAGCGCGCAGCTGATGTCGTACGGCGAGAGGATCGCCACGATTCGGCCGTCGACTTCGAGACCTTCGAGAAGCGGCGTGGTTTTGACGCTCCTTGCCGTCAGTGGATCCCCTTCGTCGCGGATTTGCGGGTCGCGGAGCGTGACGCTGCGAAGATTGAACCCACCGTACTCGTCGGTGAAGAGCGGGTGGCTTGGCGGAATGCGGGCCCAGCGAGCGTCGGGATAGATCGCCCGCAGTTCCGCGCGCACCGAGTCGGCGTAAGGCCCGCTCGCGCAAATCGCGTCGGCGAACAGAAACCCGCCGCGGTCTAGGTAGTCCTTCAGCGCCTGCCGCTGGGCCGGGGTCCAACTGAACGACCGCCGGCCGTGCGTGAACAGGAGCGGGTGGTTGTAGAGCTTCTTGTCGTCGGGCGAGATCATCCGCCGCTGAAAATCGACCTGCATCTGCAATTCCTTCTGCATCACGGCCAGCAGATTGTGCAGGGCGTTTGGCGCGTCGTCGCTGCCGCCGCCGTGCGCGAGCTTCGGCACTACGAGCGAGCCGCGGGCTGGTTTTTCACCTTCGTGACTGACGGTGATCTGGGGCCGATCGAGCTTCTCCTTCAGTTCCCGATTGGTGGCATAGGCCACGACGTTCGCGCCGATGCGGACGACGGCTTCCACCTGGTTGGCGATGTCCTTCGGATAGTTCGCTTCGCGATACGGCTGACTCAGTTCCCAGTAGCAAGAGAGGCTCTTCGGCGAATAGACGATGCTGGTGCGGCAGCAGGCGTCGAGCCCCCAGAGCCAGAAGTCGGGGTCTTTCGGCAGGTGGTCGGGGTTCACCGCTTCCTGGGCGAACCACACGGCGTGGTCCGGCGGCAACTTTCGCAGCTGACTCTCGGGAAACAACTCGGCAACGACCTTGCGGAAACTGCGATCGAACGCCTCGCCGTCGCAGCCGGGACCATCACACGCTTCGACGAACAGGAAGCCGCCTTGTTCGATGTACTGCTTCAGCCGCTGCTTCTCTTGCTCGCTCAGATCGAAGCTCGATGTGCCGCTGATGAACAGCACCGGCGTTTCGAGCAGGTCTTCGACGGATGCGCTGCCCAGATCGACAGTCTGCCAGGACAGGTCGCGCCGCCACTGCCGCTCAATCCGCGACGTGAGGTGCTGCACGGCCCGGCGATGGCGGTCCCAGCTGTTGCTATCGCCGAGCACGCCGGCCGAATGGCGGGCCTTGGCGATGACGACGGGCCGCTTTCCTTTCGCCAGGAACAGGAGCGCCAGGGGCGTGCCGATCGACGGATCGTTCTCCAGTCCGATACCCTTCCAACTTCCGTTGAGAGACGCCTTTTGAAGGCGAATAAGTTCAACGGCTCCCTCGCGATACCAGTCGTGAGGCGCCGACTCGCCCCCTTTCGCGCGGCCGACGAAGTATCGCTGTCCGGACATGCGCCCCACGCGTTCGACGCCGTACAGGTAGTAGAGGAGCCAGGGATAGGTCTTCGACGACTCGTTTGGATTCACGGTCACCGAGAAGTGATTGGCCAGCCACTGAATGGCCCGTTCCACTTCGCCACTGTCGTTCTGCGGCAGGCAGCAGCGAACGTTTCCTTCCAGGATCGACGCGTCGCCAATGCGCAGGCGGTCCTGGGCGATGATGACCGAGGCGATTCCAGCGCAGGTCATGCTGCCGGTCGAAGGATGACCCTTCTCGTAGCCCCACGAACCGTCGGCCTTTTGCATGCCGGGGCTCGTCCAGTAGTTGAGGGCCCGCTGCCAGACGTGGTCGGGCACTTTCGCGCCGGCCCGTTCCGCTTCGTGCAAGGCCAGCATGGCGAACTGCGTATTCGAATTGTCGGAGCGGCCGCCGGGTCGGGAAGTGTAACTCCAACCTCCTTTCGTATCGCCGTCGGGCACCTGAGCGCCGACGAGCCAGTTGGCCATCTCGGTAATTTTGACCTTATAGGTTTTGGGGTCGGCGGCCGCGAAGACCATGATCCGCAGCGATGCGGCATAGACGGCTTCGGCGTTGGGCAGGCTTTCCAGATAGGCCAGCGCTTTGCTGACGGTCGGATCGTCCTTCCCCAGGCCGCAGTTGAGCAGCGCCAGCGTTGTGAGCGACGTCATGCCGCCCGGCTGGCCTTCGTACTCGGTCCAACTGCCGTCGGCCTGCTGCGTGCGTTTGAGGTAGGCGATGCCCTGACGGATGGCCTCGTTCACGTCGGCTGCGGTGAGGTCGCCGCGGGGAGCTTCCTGAGCACGAACCGGCACGACCGCCGCAAACGGAAGGATCATCACAGCCGACAAAACGATGGTTCGCAGCATGGTTTGCGCACATCCTTGGCCCGCGAGGAGAAGCATTTTCTATCTTAGGTTTGCGCTGCAGAGCGGGCAATTCCGCGGGGGCACTACCATTGCCAAGGCGTCTCGCGTGATTACTGCTCATCTCAAACTTGCACGGGCGAGACGTCTGTGCCACGGGTGACGAATTCAGCGGCGCTAGGGGCTTGCCGAACGATCGTTGACAATTATGCACACTTTTGTTAAAATACATAATGTATACTCACGCAACAATCGATGAATTCGATCCTCAATGCCGTTTTATCTTCCCTACACGATGTCGCCTGCACCGCCTCTTATGGCGAGCCTCGCCGGTGCGATGCCTGCGAGTGTGTTGATAAAGTCGATGAATAAATCAACAAGTACGGGTCCCCTGGACCTCCGGGGGGTGTTGATAAACCCGGATAATTGATCAACACGCCCACTGTGTACTGGCAGAAGATGCGAAGCGCAAGTGTCGCAAGCGTGAGCGAGCGTAAAGGGAGACTTGAGACCATAAAGCAGCGCCGCGAGCAAACACGCAGTGCGTTGTCGCAGTCGGCCGATAAACCTAGAATCGAACCATCGCGAACGAATCTTTCCTGATGAGATTACCAGCCAAGTGAGCACAAAACCAAAGAGCCTCGGCGACATCCTGCAAGAGTTTGCCCAGCACCGGCAGATCATGCAGCAGGAACTGCAGAAGGTGATCGTCGGTCAGAACGACGTCATCGAGCAGTTGTTTGCCGCGATTTTTACACGCGGCCACTGCCTGCTGGAGGGGGTGCCGGGACTGGCGAAGACGCTCATGGTGAGCACGCTGGCGAAAATCCTGGACGTCGGCTTCAAGCGGATTCAGTTCACCCCTGACTTGATGCCCTCCGACATCACGGGGACCAGCGTGCTGGAAGAGGACGAGCAGGGACGGCGGAACTTTCGCTTTGTCGAAGGGCCGGTGTTCACGAATATTCTGCTGGCAGACGAAATCAATCGCACGCCGCCCAAGACGCAGGCGGCGCTACTGCAAGCGATGCAGGAGCGGGAGGTGACGGTCGGCAGAACGACCTATGACCTGCCCGATCCGTTCTTCACCATCGCCACGCAGAACCCAATCGACCAGGAAGGTACCTATCCGCTGCCCGAAGCGCAGCTCGATCGGTTCATGTTCAACATCAAGGTTGGCTATCCAACGTCGGACGAGGAAGAGCGGATTCTGGCGTCGACCACGCGGACCGAGAAGGTCGAGGTGCGGAAGATTCTCTCCGCCCGGGCGATCACGAACCTGCAAAAGCTGGTGAACTCAGTCGCCGTGAGCGAGTACATCGTGAAGTATGTCGCTCGGCTGGTACGCGCGACGCGGCCGAAGGACGAAACGGCTCCGAAGTTTGTTCAGGACCTGGTCGACTGGGGTGCTGGTCCCCGCGCCGGTCAGAATCTGATCAACGGCGGCAAGGCGCTCGCCGCAATGGATGGGCGCTTCTCCGTGGCCGTCGATGACGTGCGCAAGATTGCGATTCCTGTGCTGCGACACCGCATCAGCGCCAACTTTCAAGCCCAGGCCGAGGGAATGGGGACGGACGACATCATTGCCCGGCTGGTGAAGGAAGTGCCGGAGCCGGAGATTTCGAAGTTTGCTTGAGCACGGCGAGTAGTCAGCTTCCTATAGCCAAGAGTCCGAGTTATTCATCCCAAAAACGATGTCCCGCTCAGCCTACATCCACGTGCCGTTTTGCCGGCACCGGTGTGGGTACTGTAACTTTACGCTAGTTGCCGGACGCGATGATCTGATCGGAGCTTACCTGGAGGCCATCGAACGTGAGCTTTCCTGGCTGGGCGAACCGCGGCCGGTGAAGACGCTCTTTCTCGGTGGCGGCACACCGACGCACTTGCCGCCGGCGGAACTCGATCGATTGCTGTCGCTTGCCCGGCAATGGTTCGTGCTGGAGGCCGGCGGGGAGTTCAGTGTCGAGGCAAACCCGGTGGATATCGACGCTCCGTGCGTGGCAGTGCTTGCGGGCCACGGTGTCTCGAGGATTAGCCTCGGGGCGCAGTCATTCCATGCGGCGAAGTTGCGCTTGCTGGAGCGGGATCACTCTCCGGAGCAGATCGCATCGGCTGTGGAACTCTGCCGGCCGGTGATAGGGTCGATCTCGCTCGACCTGATCTTCGGCACGCCGGGAGAAACGCTCGCCGAGTGGAACGAGGATCTGAGGCAGGCGCTGGCGCTAACGCCGAATCATGTTTCGACCTACGGTCTGACTTTTGAACGAGGCACTTCGTTCTGGAGCCGGCTGCAGCGGGGCGATCTCGGACCGACGGATGAGGAGGTGGAGCGGCAGATGTATGTGTCGGCCATCGATACGCTGACTGCAGCGGGGCTGGAGCACTACGAGGTTTCGAACTTCGCGCGGCCTGGGCATCGATCGCGACACAACGAGACCTACTGGACCGGTGGCGAGTTCTATGCGGCGGGACCGGGCGCGGCGAGATACCTTGAAGGGCGGCGGGAGATCAATCACCGCAGCACGACGACTTACTTGCAGCGGGTGCTGAGTGGCAAGTCACCGGTCGCGGAGAGCGAGAAACTGGAGCCAGAAGATGCGGCGCGCGAGCGACTGGTGTTTGGTCTGCGGCGGCTACAGGGAATTGAGTGCGAAGCGTTCGAGCGTGAGACGGGGTTCTCAGTGCATGCACTTGGCGGAGCGGCACTGAGAGAGTATCAGCAACATGGCCTGATGGAACGGAAGGACGGAACGCTACGGCTCACACGTAAAGGGCTGCTCGTGAGTGATGCCCTTTGGCCGGCGTTTTTGCGGGGCTGAGGAAGGCAGACAGAAATGTCTGCCCCACAGGGATAGCAGTCGGCCGGACATTCCTGTCTGGCAGATCACGAAGTGTTCGACACGCTACGGTGCGAGCGGCGAGTTCGGTTTGAGCCGCCACTGCTCGTCGAAAAAGTCGGCAGCGGCGATCTTACCGGGCCAGACCGCATTGGGCGGAGTGCTCACGTCGACCACCGCCCAGTCGGGCAGCATCGGCACCTGACGGGCATTGTTCAGATAGGCATAGTCACGGAACGTGAAGCTGCTGTTGAGGACCACATAGCGGTCCGGGTTGAGCGGGTTCGGATGGATCGCGATGAGAGCGTGGCTCTCGGCGGGGAACGTTTGCTCGCCGACGGAGATCTGGTCCTGCGACCAGCCGATCGGCAGATCTTTGACAATTCGAGACAGGACGCTGTTGCTCTGGGGATCCCCCCAGAGAATGAGGTTGGCGCTGGCGATGTCGGCGTCGGTGACCTCGCTGTCGTTCTTCACGCGGGCCTGACCGCGGAAGTGCCGCCGCCAATGTTCGATCGCCCGCTCGAGTTCATCACTGGACCATTTTGCCGTCTGCGAGTGCCAACCTTTGCCGGTTGGGCGTACGAAGAGGAACGAGTCCATGAAGGCATCGTCGATTGGGCCCTGCAGGTTATGTCGCTTTCGGAGCCCGCTCGTGGTCGGGCGTTTCCCCAGTCGCCATTCCTCTCGGACCCGATGGAACGAAACGTTCCACGATCGGTCGCTCTTCGGCTGCGGTGCCGTGAATTCCTGGTCGCCTACAATGACCACGACGGGCGATTGCACGTCGAACGGGCATTCCCCGGCTGGGAAGTTGACCGTGAAGTTGGTCACGTTTTCCGGCTCAATCTCCAGTTGGCCAGAGAGGAGTGTGCCCACCACGCGAGCTTGACGCCAGTGCTCTTCGAGGCCATTGATCGTCAGCCAATGCATCTGGTTGTACTTGAGCGTGTAAGTGACCAGTTGCAGCTCGAGCGGTTGCCATTCGCGTCCGTTCCGAGCGAGGCTGTTCATCCGCTCTTCGACTTCCAGTCGAGCGCCGGGCTCGTAGGCGTGCTTCGTTTCGGGGCCAATGATGTGCAGCAGATCGATGCTCTCGCCGTGCAGAGCTGTGGCCATCACGTCGGCAGCTTGCTTTTGCGGATCGAGTTCGCCGCTGTAGGCGACCACCGGGCAATGACGCAAGTTGCCGGCCCAGCCGTTGCAGTCGTACATTTGCCAGAGGGTCTTCTCCCAGGCAGTCGGCTTGACGTCTTCCTTCTGAAAGACCTTCAGGAACTCCGGCGTCTCGGAGAAACCCGCTCCGGGGTTCGCAGCGAACCAGCGATCGGGATAATGCACGGCAAACTGCCACGCCGCCGCACCACCCATGGAAAAGCCGCGGACCGAAACACGGTCGTCGTCGATGCGGTACTGCTGGCGGACCGCTTCGATGGCTTCGAGCACGTCGACCTCGCCGGCGAACTTGAAGGCGTTGCAGTAGCGTCCATAAGGATGAAGCACGATCGTATCGGGCGGCGTAAAGGTGCCTGGATTGGTCGACCGATCGCGGATGAAGTTCAGCTCGCTCAGCGTCTCGCCGCGGCCGTGAAACCACAGGTCCAGCCGCCACTTTGCCGCTCCCTTCGGTTCGAAGTTCTCGGGTACGACCAGGCCATACGGCTGCACCGAGCCATCGATCTTCGAGACGTAACCGCGGACGACGAGGCCGGTGGCTGAAGTCCATGGAGCTTCGCCCGCCGCAAGTTGAGTGGCGCGTTCAAGGCCGACGGCTAGCGCCTTTTCGGCGAATTCGAGATCCTTGGGCTCGAAGAACTCCTGATAGGTCAGGGCGTCGTCCACGGCCTTGTGATAGACCTGCACGTCTGGAAGCAAATCAGCTGCCTTTGCCGATTTGCTCTGCTTGAGTTGATCAATCGCCTGCTTAAGTCGCTTCAGGCCGGCTTCGAATGCTTCGCGTCGATCAGCCGGCACTTCAATGCCCAGCTTCGGAATCCGCCGAACATTCTGCGGCAGATTGTCCGCCGGACCGTCCGCCAGAACATTCAGAGGGTACAAGCAAAGGAGCGCAACCGAGAGCGCAAGCAGGCGCGAGAGCATGGCGGGTCCAATCAAAGCGGGGCAATCAAGAGAGGCTAACCGACGAGCTTAGCATACCGCTCACGATTTAGCGAAAGTGCTTCGGGTGATACGCGCTGGAACTGGTTACAGACCACCTTGGTGAGCGCTTCGACGAAGAAGTACTCTCCCCACATCACCGACTCATCGACACCGAGGTTTTTCGCCGTGTGGTAGACACCGTGCTTCAGAATGCCTTCCCACCCGGGCGTTTCGCTGGCGAGATACTCGGGCCGAACGAGCCGATCGAGCATGGCTAGCGCCGTGTTGCGGTACTTTTCGGCCAGTTCGGGTGAACTCGTCTGATGGGCCAGGTCGAGCAGGCCGGAAGCCGCAATCGCACCAGCGCTCGATTCTTTCTGGGCACCCCATGGCGCCGGCTGCGACAGGTCAGCATCGAAATCCCAGAATGGCACTCCATCCTCGGGCAAGTGATCGATCCAATATTTTGCGTTGCGCTCGGCGACCGCCAGAAACTCCGGGTTGCCGGTGAGTGCGTAGCACTTGCTATAGCCATAGAGTGACCAGGCGAGCCCACGGGCCCAAGCGCTATCCGGGCTGAGACCCTGATGTGTTGCCTGCCGGAGGAACTTGACTGTTTCGAGATCGAAGATGCCCTCATGTGCAGTAGACCCGTCGGGGCGAACGATCGTATCGCGCGTTGTGAGGCAGTGCTGCGTTGCCACTCGAGCCAGATCACGGTTGCCGGTCTCAAGCGCCGCATAAAAGATGATCGGCACGTTCATCATGATGTCGATGAACAGCGATTCCGGGGCTACGAACGACCGCAGGTACTGTCCCTTCTCCATGAAGCGCAGGGCAAGCGTTTCCCCCGCTTCGATCAAGATGCGGTGCTGCGATTCGTCGCCCGTGATTTCGTACCAAGGCAGATAGGTGCTGAGAAAGATGAATCCCAGGTCGTGTACGGCGCGGTCGTGCCGGCGGTGCTCGAGTAGTTTGGAGTAGTGTTCGGCCCGTGCGCGCCATGGGTCGTGAGCCAGATGAGCATCGTCGGTCTTAATAACGTGCGCTGCCGCGTCGCGATGGCGGATGTGGAACTGCCACATCATGCCGCCGAGAAAGCCGTCGGTCCAATGCGTCCACAGCTCACCTGTGTGATGCCACTTGCCGCCGACGGTGTACATCGGAAAGTAGTCGGGATAGGTCTTCGTCAGGTGGAGCACCTGCTTTTCGGCAAAGTGCAGGGCGGCGGTGTAGCGTTCGAGACGTTTATCGGGCATTGCGTAGTTCCGGTGGGAGAGTGGACCGGTGGTAAGAGCGGAACAGCATGTACATCAGCATGACCAACAGCACCGCGACGACCAGGGCTCCGACCGCCCCGACGGCCAAACCGTTTCCAAAATCGTTGAAGCTACCGCCACCGATTTCGATGGCAGTAAGACAACTGACAAAGAAGGCGACGCAGCAGGCGGGCACAAAAATCACGGCGAGCAGGATAAACGCGCTGAGCGCCCACCAATTCGATTTCGGTGAGGGCAGCGATTGCCCGGAGGCAGAATCAATCTGCGGCGGTGGCGACTTGTAGTTGCACAGCCAACACCAGGCAGCACCGGGCTGCAGCTCGGCGCCGCAGTCGGGGCAATGTTCGGGGTTGGCGGAAGCAGCGGAGTTCAAGCTTGTCCCTTACCGAGAATGAGCGTAGTGCAGCGGTCGGCCGAGAGACAGTATAAAGCGGTTTTACCTGACCGAAAGAATGGACCCGCCGTGAAATACGAGCCGCTGCTGCACGTCGTGCTGCATCAACCTGAGATACCACCCAACACAGGCAACATCGGCCGCAGCTGTGTCGCGATCGGTGCGAAACTGTGGCTGGTCAAACCACTCGGCTTCTCGCTTGAGGAAAAACAACTACGACGGGCGGGAATGGATTATTGGCCGCATCTCGAACTGGAAGTCGTCGAGAATTGGCCTGAGTTGACTGAGAAATTGGCCCCACCTCTGGCAGCGAACCGCGCCTGGTTCTTCACTAAAGCGGCTCAACGAAGCTATGTCCAGGTGAGCTATCAGGCTGGCGATGTCCTGGTGTTTGGCAGCGAAACTTCCGGCCTGCCGCCAGCGATCGTCGACCAATACCGTGACCAGACGCTACGCATTCCCATGCGGCCACAAGTGCGGAGCCTCAATCTGTCGAGTGCCGCCGCCGTGGTGATGTATGAAGCGGTCCGGCAGATCGGCGCAGAAATTAACTGAGGTTCACTGACTTGCGCGCGGCCGCGTTCAAAGCTACGAAACTCCTTCCGGACCGCGAACACAATCGCTCAGTCGTACCACCTCGTCAATCGGCAACACAAACACCTTGCCGTCTCCCACATTTCCTTCCGGGCCGGTCCGAGCAACCTGCTCGATGGTGTCGATGGTCTTCTGGACGAAGTCTTCGTTCACCGCGATTTCCAGAGCCACCTTGCGCAGCAAGTTGACCTTGTAGTCTGCACCTCGGTAGGACGCAGTCTGACCGCGTTGCTGCCCAAAGCCTTGAGCATCGCACACGGTCATTCGTTCGACACCAATCTTGGCCAGTGCCTCTTGGACCGCTTTCAGCTTGGTGGGTTGAATCAAGGCGACAAGCAAGCGCATGTTCTTGTCCGGTTCGAAATAAAGGAGTCCGCCTCAGACACCTAGCCTACCATAAGCCCGGACGCAACGAAGAAGGCCGACGACTTTCGCCACCGGCCTTTTTCGCTGACTTTCGGTAGTCGTAAACGGGATTACGGCGAGCTGAGGTTCAGCTTTGCATCCACCACTTTCGAGATGCGGGTTGAGGTCTCCAACAAGTGCGCCTTGCTGTAGGTGTCGAGCTTCGCCTTGTCATTCTTGAGTGTCGCATCGATCTTCTTCTGCAACTCAGAGAGTTGCAGGTAAGCAACCGTCTGACAATCCTGCGGCGCACTCGAATTGCCCATGGCGAGATTTGAGAGGGTCTTCAGATACGACCGCTGCAAGTTGCGACGGAAACTGCCGATCGCCGGTTTGCGATTGCTGAACTCACCCTCTTTCACTGTTTCCACTTCGCTGAAGATCGACTTCGTCAACCGCTCCATCAGTTCGGCAGTAGTAAGCACGTCGGTATCCGGAGCAGCTTTCAGTTCTGCGTCGTGCATCCGCTCGAGCGTGACCGACGAGAACAGTTGCTGCAGGATCCGCTCTTGCCACATTAGGACGATGTCGTGCACCGGGAAATCTTTGCGAGCCGCGTTCGAGACGCCCCAATGGCTCCAATTCGACCAACCAAGCTGGTTGTAGACTTCGCGAGGGAAATCGAACGGCTTGTCGCTGAACACGTGCTCTTCGAGCAGCGCGAGCGTGTTGCGCTGTTGCTGAGCATCAAGGAGCGCCGCCGGCGGCTTGGCGTCCTTGTCTCCCTTGTGGCTGCGCGACGTTTTCAAACCGCCCACTTCGCGAGAGGCAAAGAACATGCTTTGCCCGTATTGCGACAGCAGTATGTTAAACGTGCGGCGGGCCTGGGTGTAGTCCTCCCCTTCCTTGGTCATGCGGTCGACCAGTCCAGGCATCAATTCGGTGATGAGCTGAGCCCGAGTCTTGGCAAACTCGGCCGTATCAGCACCCAGGTCAAAACGATTTGAGTCCGGATCTGGGTCAGTGCCGCGGGTGTCCTCGTCCGTCGAGAACGCCAGGGCAGGCTCGCCACTGCGGCCGGCAATCTTCTTCAGCTCGGCGGCCGTATCGCCGCTGAACTGCTTGTAACCGTACTCGATTGCCCAGTAGTCGTACGGGCCGATGGTCGTGGTGAAGTAATCCCCCTGTTTCCAATCCTTCGGCACGATGTAAGCCGGGGTGTAATCCATCACTGAGGCCACAGTGCCCTGAGCCGTCTTCGACGGATCGGTCATATCCTTCAAGCTGAGCATTTTGCTGGCCTTGAAGTTGTGCCGCAGGCCAAGCGTGTGCCCGACCTCGTGCATGGTCACTTCCTTCAAGCCCTGCATGATGAACTTTTCGAGCTGCTCATCCTTCACTTTCGGGTCAGCTGCCGCGGCAGCAATCGCCGCGTGACCGAACGCGAGTTGGGCCGACATGCCGGCGCTCAGCTTGCATTCGTTCATCTGACGCGGTGTGAAAATCGCCGGCACCTTCGGCTGCTCAACTCCAACCGGAATGTCGAGGGCCCCTCCGGTCATAGCCGCAACGGTGTCCGGAGTTAGCGTTTCGAACTCTTCTTTCCAATAACGCAGGAAGTCGGCATCGAAGATAATGTCGGCATCGAGGATCTGGCCGTTGTACGGGTTTACCCGCGACGGACCCATGGCGAAGCCGGCATTCGACGTGATCCAGCGGAACGTGTTGTAATTCACGTCTTCCGGATCCCAATCGGCGTTATCGGGCTGCTGGCGAACTTCAATCGCCTGGGTGTAGCCCGCCTTCTCGAATGCCTTATTCCACTCGTAGATGCCGTCGTAGATCGCTTTGCGATACTTGAATGGCACCGTCTTCTCGATCCAGAACACGATCGGCTGCTTCGGCGGGGACATCTCGGCCGACGGATCGGCCTTTTCCAGATTCCAGCGGTTGATGTAGCGAACGAACTGGTCCCGATCGCTCTTGCTGGAGAAGTCCTTCACCGCCGTCAGGAAGTAACCGACTCGGTCGTCAGCCACACGCGGCTGATAGCCGTTGCTTGGGATCTTGCTGATGGAGTAATGCACATTCACCGTCACGCCGCGCGAGTCGGGAACGGTTTCGATCTCCATCTGACCGCCCGAAGCGTAGGTAGCTGCAACTTGCAGCTCCATGTTCTTTTCGAAGCCCTTTACGGCCGCCCAGCTCGACTTCTGGGGCGAGAACACAAAGCCCGGCAGCACGGAACTAATCTGCGGCAGATCGCTCATGAAGACCGAGGTCAGATCGATGAGGTCGCCACCCTTTGGGCCCTTGGTCGAAGCCGGCAGGCTGAAGAGCACGCTGTCGGTGTAGGCGTTGGCTACGGCGCGAGCTTCAGGAGTTCCCTGATTGGCTTTGAAGCGTACGTTCTTGCGCACAACGTGAACGTTATCGTTCACCTTGCGGAATTGCCAAACCCAGTCGTCGCCGAAGCCCCAGCTCATGCCGCCGAGCAGCTGACCCTGTGCGATACCGCGGCTGATCGAAATCAGAACGATGTACTCGCTCGAGTAATCGCCAGGCATCAATTCGACGTAGAGATTGTTGTTCTTTTGATAGAAGGTCAGCAGGCCTTCAACCTTCTTGGCGTCCTTGAGAATTGCAGCATGTGCAGGAGCCGATGCCGACGATCCGGCCTTTGAGCCCCCGTCGCCGTCCTTGTCGTCCGAGCCGGTCGTGGCGGCAACTTCCGGCGTCGGTTTTGCTTCGTCAGATTTCTTCTCCTGGGCGGAGACCGGAGCGTAAGAAAACGCCAGGCTTCCGAGCAGAGCGAAGACAGCAAGCCGCGTACGTGCGATCATAAGACAAGACTCTCTCTTCATTAAGAGAACCAGAAACAGCAGGCCGGTGTGACCTGCGAGCCGAAACCAAGGCAGGAGCAGCGGCAGGGTGCGCAAGGCAGGCCCGCAAATATACCCCACACCGCAAACTTTCCAATTTCAAACACAAAGAAAGCGAGCCGGCAAGCACCTAAATATCTGGCCGCTTACCAGTTCAGGCATTTGGTGCCTGTCTTTCTCCGTTGGCTCAAAGGTGCCCGCTCCGGCAAGCAGCAACCTCCGATGACGTCAGACTCGACCGTCTTTAACGTCCTTTCCAACTATACCGCTTTGCCGCGCAGCGTCCAAGCAAAACGCATGGGTGGCGCCGGCGGGTTCAGCGGTTCCCAAATCTGGCAGATCACCACGGCCGAGCGGAAGTACTGCCTGCGGCAGTGGCCGGAGGAACATCCCGACCGCAGCCGGCTCAGTTTCATCCACACTGTATTACGTAGAGCGGCTAGCGAAGGTTTGACGTTCGTGCCGGACCCGCTGCAAACCTCGTCAGGAGCGAGCTTTATCGAACACGGCAGCCGGCTCTGGGAACTGACCCCATGGCTGCCCGGAATCGCCGATTATTGGACCCATCCTACGACCGGCCGCCTGGCCGCCGCGATGATAGCCCTTGCACGTTTCCACCAGGCGACCCGCGCCTGCGCGACGCCCGCCGCTCCATTCGACGTGGCTCCGGCGGTCAAAGAGCGTCAGCAGCGACTCGCTGAGTTGGTCGCAGGCGGCTTCGAATCGCTCGCTCGGGCGGTAAGCCGCCAAAAGGTACCTGGTCACGTCGACATTTCGCTGAGTGACGACCTGCGGTCTTGCTCCGCCCTCGGCGCCCGCCTGCTGCCTGGGCTGATCGACGCCTCCTCCCGTCTGTTTTCGCTACAGCCGGCAATCCGCGACATCTGGCACGACCACGTGCTGTTCGAAGGAGACCGCGTCTCAGGCATTGTCGATTATGGGGCGCTTCGCCTCGATACACACCTGACCGATCTGGCTCGCTTGATTGGCAGTCTCGTTGAAGACGATTCACGGCTGCGAGAGATGGCGATGGATGCTTACTCCAGCATCCTGCCGCTCTCACCGGCGGAGTGTCAGCTAATCGACCTGCTCGATCGCTCTTCGGTGGTCATCAGCCTCGCGAACTGGGCCCAGTGGCTCTATGTCGAAGGCCGCCAGTTCGAAGACCGACCGCGTGTGAATGCTCGAATATTGAAACTGGCCCAGCGGTTGCGGACACTGCGGAGAGTTGTGGGAAGCTAGACAGAGCTGCTCAGTGCCAGCTACTTCTTCCATGGAGTTTCAACATGATCCGCCTCTCTGTTTTGTCGACCACCCTGTTTACGGGGCTTTTAGTCATTGCCAGTTCGCGTGCGATTGGAGCCGAATGGAAGCTACAAAATGTCTCCGCCGTCACCTACAACGAGATCGTGTCGACCCATGGCGTCGATGCGATCCCATCCGGACTCACCGAAACCCGTCGGCCGCCGCCGGCTTCGGTGTTTTTGCTCCTCTCGTACGACATTGAGGTGATGTGGGCTAAGGAAGACGAAACCCTAGAAATTCCCTACGAACAAATCGGGCTCTACGATGGCCCCACTAAAATTGAGCCACTTGGCTACTTGAGCTATCTCGGGCAAGGCGATTTCGGATCCGTCGGCGGCACCTACTATGCGCCCTACGAGTTGAAGCCAAATCCAACCCGCCATCTGCACAAACTGATGCACATCGTGCCGGCTAAAAGCAAGCAGTTCACTCTCAAGGTTGGAACTCAGGAAGCGAAAGTCGCGGTCACTGGGCCCCCGACAACGTTTGACCCCGCCAACATGGTCACCGTGGACGTTGACGATGTGCAACTGCTCGAGAAAGTTGATGTTGCGATCCATCAAGGTGGCGGCGACGCCAAAGTGCCCATTCGCCTGACAAACGAAGGGGGCAGCATCATGCAACTCACCCTCAGCATCACGCCGAAAATGCGCAACTCCAACTACAAGGAAACCTTTTCCTGGTCCCCTTCGTGGATTCACTTAACCTTCGGACGGGGCGGCCGCGCCGTATGCGCTGGCACCATCGACTATGACCAAGTCAGCAACAGCACACAGTCAGTTGAACTCACTCCCGATGGCAAGTGGCCCGCCAAACAGGTCACACTCTACTTTCCCGTTCCATCGAACTTAAAGACGTTCGGCGTGACGTTCCTGGGCAGGCAAGTCGCGACTGGTGCCGCGCCCTAACCAAACGCCCAATCAGTCAGACGGATTCATTGGTCGTCGGCAGCGAGCATCGATCGGCACCACCTCCAGCGGGCGGGCCATTTAGGATTTCGCCCAAATTGCGCTCGATGGTCGCACAGAACCGTTCGAGAGGCAGGTCGTTCTCGTCCGATCCAAAGGGGTCTTCGATTTCGACACCGATCTCCTCAATGCCGAAGAAGACATAGGCGATGAGCAGCGTGGCGACGATCGTCCAACCGCCGAAGTCCTGCACGAGCCCGAACGGCAGCGTATAGCAGTAAAACAGCACCGCTCGCCGCAGATGGACTACGTAGGCGAACGGCAGCGGTGTCTTATGAATTCTTTCGCAGCCGCCGATGTACTGCACGAGCAGCTGCACATTGTTATCGAGTGCCGTAAAAACGTAGTCCGATACGAGCCCGCGGTCGCGTGCTTCCAGAAGTAGCTTCGTGATCTGCCGCGTGACGCTTAGCGCGCAATGGTTGGAACTGAGCACCTGGGCTACCTTCTCCGGCGGCAACTCAGCAGCGAATTTGCCCAGGCCGCAACTGTTCCGCAGCACGTTCATTGCGGCGACGGGAAACGCCATTGTCCAAAGCAGCAACTCACGCAACAAAGCTGGATCGCTCGCAAGCGCTGCGCTAGCGAGCCGCGCGAGGTTGCGCGTATCGTTGATGATGGCACCCCACAGCTTTCGGCCTTCCCAGAAGCGGTCGTACGAAGAATTCGTCCGCACCACGAGCAGCAAGCCGATGGCGAATCCCGCCATCGCGTGGATGGTCGGTGGGACACCGACGATGGGGTACCACTCATGCAGCAATACCACCGCTGCTGACCAGAGCACGCACAGCGAAATCCGGCCCAGGATTTCCGGCAGCAGCGAACCCTGATAGTCGAAAAAGTGCGAGCGCCAATTGTGCGGGTCGTAGTCAATCATGCGTGGTAACGTTAGCTGGACGACAAAAGATTGTCGAGGGAGCGGCAAGCCGGGCGACTTTAGAAGGCAGCGGTCTCAACTGTAGCGGCCGAGGGCGAGGCTGCAGAGAACTTGAGTCTGCACTTCTAAAATCTGCCTTCTGACTTCTGCCTTTCCGCGTTGTTATACTGCCACCATGGCGCGTGCCGCATCGAACGCCCCGGATGCCTCTCCTGGCTCGCACGAGCCAGCGTCCCCGCTTGGACCAGCCACACCTGTCCCTGGTGAACCACCGCGCCCGGGCGAAGCTCGCAACTTCGTCATCATGGCCACCTATCAGGTGCTGATGCGGACCGGTTGGATCTTCAAGACCGAGAGCACCATCATGCCGGCGGTCGCCGACTCGTTTGTCGCCGTTGCCGGTGGGGGCGGCTGGATCCGTGGCTGGCTGCCGTTTCTCAACCGCTTTGGTCAAAGTATTCCGCCGTTGCTGGCAGCCCGACAAATCAAAGTGCTGCCGCGGAAGAAATGGGCCTTTGTGGTTACCACCACCTGCATGGCGGCCACCTTCCTGGGCATGACCTCGATCTGGCTCATCCCCGGCCTGAAATCATCGTCGGTCGCTCCTCTGCTCTACCTGCTGCTGTACGCCCTGTTCTTCATGGCGATTGGCGTGAACCAGTTGGCCTACAACACGCTCCAAGGCAAGCTCATCCGACCGACTTTTCGCGGCCGGCTGTTGATGGTAGCCGACGTAGTCGGCGCCACGACCGCGGTCGCGTGCGCACTCGCATTGTTACCGCTGTGGCTTCCGGACGACAAGGCGTCGGGACTCGAAGGTACTCCGCCCAGCGAGGCGAACTTTGCCGCCATCTTCGGCTTCTCGACCGCTTTGTTCTGCGTCGCTTCGCTCATGTCGTGGCTATTGCATGAGGAGCCCGACTCGCAGCAGGAACCGCGGCGCGGCGTTGCGGATGTATTCGCCGGTGCTTGGCGAACGTTGCGCGACGATCCCAACTTCCGCCGCACCGCTACCGTAGCAGCGCTGTTCAGCACGTCGCTCGTGCTGTTCCCCCATTATCAGGCCGTCGCCCGCGATGAGCTCAAGATGGGCATGCTCAGCCTGATGTGGTTCCTGGTTGCTCAAAATATCGGCACCGGTGTGTTCAGCTTGCTAACGGGACCAATCGCCGACGCCTTCGGCAATCGCCTGGCCATTCGGGTCGTTACGCTGCTGATCTGCGGCGCGCCGCTCCTGGCGATGACGCTCGCTGATCTCGGGCCGAGCGGCCAGACGCTCTTCCCCCTGGTCTTCGCCTTGATCGGCCTCACGCCGGTCGCCCAGAAAACCTTCAACAATTACACGCTCGAGCTCGCCTCTCCGGAGAACCACCCCCGCTATCTGAGCACGCTCAATCTGTGCATGGCAGCGCCGATTTTCTTTTCGCCCGTTGTCGGAGCGCTCACTTCGGTGGTTGGCTTTGAACTTGTCTACTACGGTGTGACGGCCCTACTGCTACTCGGTTGGCTGCTTAGTTTCCGGCTCAGCGAGCCACGGCACGGGCCGGTGAAGCATCCGGCGACCGATTTGGAGTAACGCATGCTGCAAGGTGTGATATTCGACATGGACGGCACGCTGATCGACTCGCGGCTCGACTTCGAAGCCATGCGAATCGAGATGGGACTTACGCCGGAGTTGCGAATCCTTGAGTCGATCGCGCTCCTGCCGCCGGATCGTGCCGCCGATTGCCTGCGAATTCTTGAGCGTCATGAACTGGAGGGAGCCCGCCAGGCCACGCTGCTGCCGGGAGCTCGCCAGGTCGTCGATATGATGCACCGCTGGGGCGTGCGAACGGCGATCGCCACCCGCAATAGCCGGCTGATCTCAAACCGGATGCTCCAAGCGCTCGACCTGCACTTCGAACTGGTTCTCACCCGCGACGACGGCCCCATCAAGCCAGATCCTTGGCCTGTACTGCACGCCTGTAACTTGTGGGGTATCCCACCGCAGAATGCCGTGATGATCGGCGACTATCGCTTCGATGTCGATTCCGGCCGGGCTGCAGGTGCCCATACCGTCATCCTGACCCACGCAGTGCATCCCTCGGACTACCCAAACGAGGAGCAAGCCGACCTCGTCATCCGCTCGCTCGCCGAAATTGAGCGTTTGCTAGCGTGGCTGCAAACGATCTAGAGTCGTTTGGCGTTGCCAGTTAAGATGCCGCTTCGCTCATGGCCTGGACCGGCCCCACACTGCTAGGAAGTCACGGATGACTCGCCTCTTTGCCACGCTGATCGCCATCGTTATCGAAGTCTGGGCCTGCTTTGGCATCGCCTCGCTCGCGAAGGCCCAAACTTACACCAATCCCAGCGCCAACTCTCGCTACGCGCCCCAGAGCGGCGCCGCGCTCAATACCACGCCCGTCGCCGGCGCACCCGCGACGGCTGCCCGTCAGCAACCGCAGCAAGGGGCCTACGGCCCGCAGTCGCAAGGCCAGGTTCGTCCCGCAGGTGGCTCGAGCGAGATCCCACGCCCTGCTGGCACCTCCGCCCTGGGCAATACGGCCGGCCCGATTCGCACGGTCGCCGACGAACAAGCCATCCGCCAGCCGGCCGCCGCTCCCGCTCCACCCGCGGCGCCAATGGCTCCGGAGTGGATCCCGCTACCTGCGGAGCACGAGAAGTACGTCGACGAGGTGCTCAAGTACTGGGAAGCTCGCAGCAACGAGATCGATACCTACAAGTGCGGGTTCCAGCGCTGGGACTACGACCCCGTCTTCGGCCACCGCGAAAAGGCCAAGACTTTCTCAGAGGGCGTCATCCAATACGCCAAGCCCGACAAGGGACTGCTGAAGGTCGAGAAGTACTCGCAGTACACCCCGCCCGCCAAAGAAGGCGAAGAGGCGAAGTACGTGCCTCAAACCGACTATGGCGAGCACTGGGTCTGCGACGGCTTGCGAATCTTCGAATTCGACACCCGCAACAAGAAAGTCATCGAGCGTCCCCTACCTCCTGAGATGCAGGGCAAGGCGATCGCCGACGGGCCGCTGCCGTTCCTCTTCGGTGCGAAGATGCAGACGATCAAGGCCCGTTACTGGATCCGCGCCATCACGCCGCCGAACGTGAAGGGCGAATACTGGCTCGAAGCGGTGCCGAAGTCACGCGCCGATGCAGCCAACTTTAAGATGGTGCACGTCATCCTCGACGAGAAGGACTTCCTCCCGAAGGGCCTGCAGGTGTTCGCACCGAACTTCGATCCCAAGACCAACCCAGCCCGCCAGGCGTATGTGTTCCAAGGCCGCGAAGTGAACAGCCAGGCGTTCGACGTGCTCAACAAGCTCAACCCGTTCGCCCGCGAGTTCTTCGAGCCGAAAACGCCATCCGGCTGGACCAAAGTGGTCGAACGCATCGACGCCGGCCCAGCCCAGGGACAAGGCGAAGCTCCCCAACGCGACCAGACCGCCCGCCCACCAATGTCGTCGCTGCCGCGCTAACGTTGGTCAGTGGACAGGGCACAGAATCATAAGAGGCACCCTCCGTTCGTACTCTCCGCGGGGAAACACCGGTCCGGGAGGCTCCTGCCCTGCCGAGTCACTCTCCGACCGCCGTCTGCCTTCCGCGTTAGCACGCCAGTCGCCGTAAGTCACTGCGCTCTGCTTCTGCACGTCCTGCACTTAGGTCGATGCATCTCACTTCGCCAAAGAGCCACTGGTGAAAAACCTCCATGGTTTTTCACCAAAGTCGCCCTCCCCAGGGGCCCCCAACTTGGTGAAAAACCCACCAAGTTTTTCACCACTCAACCACGGTCCCGTCTCGGCGCATCGTCCTGAGTCGGCGCGAACCTAACCACCTGAGCGACGACTTACGTCGATTGATCGCGAGGAACCTCGACAAACAAATATTCACGAACTTACAACTAGATCCAAAACAAAGTATACAAACAACTTCAGAACATGTCAATTGCGCAGGCACGCGGCGAATAAAGAAGCCCACCCGCGAGCGAGCGTCGCAGATGCGGGCACGCAAAGACGAAATGAAAACACCCGCCCGACAGAGATGTCGGGCGGGTGCTTGGATGCAATAGCAATAGGCAGGTGTTTAGAAATCACCGACCGGAACACCATCGTCCGGCAGAATCAGTCGCTGCCAAGTCGGCTGATCGACGGAAGCCGACAGGTTGCGAACGCTGCCGTCGCCGATGCCAATCACCATCGTCACGCCGTGCGGCGAATGCGAGCGTGCCTTGTCAACAACCGCGCGGGTCGGCCGCGGTTGGAATACCGAGTAGTTGCCGTTGTAGGCAAACATCGGCATATATTCCCAGTTCCAACCGCCATGGCACCAAAGGTTCGTGGGAGCGTCACCGGAGGCCAAATTGCCATTTCGTTCGGCAAAAATCACCACGTTGGAAGTGCCATCCGTCAGACCCGCCATGCTCGCTTTGCGATTCCAAGCGCCGGTGGTCGCCGGGCCACCGAAGACCATGTAATTGAACCCGTAGTGACCGACCGCCCAGTCGTTATTCCATTTGCCGTCTGGAATCGAATAGGCCGAGGGGCACAAGAATGCGGGAACGGGCCGCGCCCGGACATAGTTGTTTGGCGGAGTGGGCAACGCAGGCGTCGATGCGACGTTGCAAGGATCAGTCGTGGAGTCATACAAATTGCCGAGCTCCAGAAACGGCAACAAGTAATAGAAGACCGTTCCGTTGGCCTTGGGAGCGTTCTGCGTAACAGTCGACGAGTAGGCTGCAGGCTGCAGACCGAACGTATCGTGGAAGTTGTGGGTCGACAGACTCAGCTGCTTCACCTTGTTCGTGCACTGCGTTCGTCGAGCAGCTTCGCGCGCCGCTTGCACGGCGGGAAGCAGTAGGGCCACAAGGACCCCGATAATTGCGATCACGACTAGAAGTTCGACCAGCGTAAACGCTGGACGACGCCAATTACGGCGTACCATAGGGGTGCCTCCTCAAAAGAAAACGTAAAATGATTACTGGATTGGTGCAGTCTAAAAACAGGCGACAGTTTTTCTGAAGCTTGCTAGCGTAATGACCAGCACAGAGATTTGCCAGCTATTCCACCGGACAACACCGTGAATCCAACTTTGCGAACCTGAACAGTTCGCTCATGCACTCTGTTCCTGAAACAAACAAGCATACTACTTAAAAACTACGCGGACTTACAGCGATTGCCCTTATGTCCGCTGACTCGGAACTCCTTTTGCGGACCGCCTCGCCGCGTAGAGAAACCCACCCGCTGCTGTAGCCGCCGATCGGTTATTGCCCTTCCTTCACCAGGGCCCCGCGCGCCGCCTGGCGAACGTGGGCGTCCCAGCGCTCCTACTTCAACTCGATGTCGTAGGTCTGCTCGCCTTCGCCAACTTTGACCGACAGACCCGAGGTTTCTGGCTTCGAATACTTCTGGTCGATTTCGACATAGGTCTCACCCGTGCCTGGCATTGCCTGGACTCCCGCGGGTACCGGGGCATTACCCAATCCTTTCAAGTGAGAGTTCACCACCGAGACTTGGTACTCTCCCGGCTTCACATCCGGTACTTGATAGGCCCCATCACTGCCGATCGTTCCGGCTACCATCCCATGCTCGGAGGAATGCAAATCAATTCGCCCGCCGGGAAGCGGCTTGCCATCCGCAAGCGTCACTTTGCCGCTCACCTTAGACGTCTCTGGGGCCTTCTCGCCACAACCAATAAGAGCCAGCGCAACCACAATGAAGGGAACCGCGTAAATTAATTTCATAGACTTTTCAGCGCACTCAATGATGAAATGAAAGAACCCGCCCAACGGAAAAGTCGGGCGGGCGTGTAAAGGGCAGTATCTGGTTAGCCAATTAAAATTCGCCGACAGGAACGCCATCATCCGGCAGGATGAGTCTCTGCCACGTCGGCTGATCGACCGATGCCGAAATATTGCGAACGCTGCCATCACCGATGCCGATGACCATCGACACGCCGTGCGGCGAGTGCGTGCGGGCCGGGTCGACCTGTGCACGCGTCGGTCGCGACTGGAATACGGAGTAGTTACCGTTGTAGGCAAAAATCGGCATGTATTGCCAATTCCAACCCCCATGGCACCAGAGGTTCGCGGGGTCATTGTTCGTTGCGTGCAAGTGACCCATCCGCTCAGCGAATATTACCACGTTGGACGTGCCATCCGTCATGCCCGCCATACTTGTTTTGCGATTCCATGCGCCGGTGGTCGCAGGTCCGCCGAACACCATGTAGTTGAACCCGTAGTGGCCGACCGCCCAATCCGTTCGGCCCGGCCAATTACCATCTGGAATACTGTAGGCCGACGGGCAGAGGAACGCTGGCACTGGACGTGCGCGGACGTAATTCTGAGGCGGCGATGGCAGCGCAGGGCTGGAAGCTACATTGATCGGGTCAGTAGTGCTGTCGTAGAGGTTGCCCAGTTCGAGGAACGGGAGCAGGTAGAAGAACAGGTTGCCGTTCACTTTGGGAGCGTTCTGCGTCGTGGCAGACGCGTACGCGGCCGGTTGCAGTCCGAACGTATCGTGGAAATTGTGAGTCGACAGGCTGAGTTGCTTCACCTTGTTCGTGCACTGCGTTCGTCGGGCAGCTTCGCGCGCCGCCTGAACGGCAGGGAGCAGTAGGGCCACAAGGACCCCGATAATTGCGATCACAACAAGTAGTTCGACCAGCGTAAACGCTGGACGACGCCAGTTACGGCGTACCATAGGGGTGCCTCCTCGAATGAGATATGGATGAGTTCCGGAAAGCTGCACAGTCAAGTAAAAACTGGGAGCCTCGCAGCGTTCGTTATCCTATAGAGTAAAAGTCGGAACTGCCAACAATTTTCTCGATGCAATCCAAAAAATCACTCTAATTGCCGTCCAGCCAGCTGCGCGCGAGCTCGCCAATATCGAAACCCGGCTGCAGGACGGAAGTTGCGGAAACTGTTGCAAAGACTTTGAGAGAACAACTGCCGGGGTGATCGCCAGCCCTTCGGTAGAATCACGGAACTGAAGCCGGAAGCAGAGGAGTTCTTCAACAGCCGCTTCGGCTCGCCTTGGCCTGTTCTTTGCACCTTTGTCGCTCCGAACAGCGATACAAGGAAAACTCGCGTGGTCGCAAACAGCAAGGCAGCCCAGGCGTCTCTCCCCCCTCAACAGGCGGTCGATTTGATCGTTCGGCTGCGAACCGCCGTGGAGCGTCAATCCCACCATCCGACGGACGACGCCGACGAGCAATTGGATCGGGCCGCCCACGATATTCTCGCCCATTTGCTCGGTCGCGAGCCGACCGAAGGGGAGATTCTGCGGGCCCGCGGCATTTGATCAGGAGCGAAGCCAATATGGGCAAAGCGCAACCCAAGGTCTTAAGCATCGGCCAATGTGGCATCGACGGACCTGCCATCCGCCGCCGGCTCGAATCGGACCTGGCCGTGAAGGTCGACTCCGCGGACAACCTGGACGAGGCTCGGCAGAAACTTCAGGCCGAGAGCTACTCGCTGGTGCTCGTGAACCGCGAGTTGCATGAGGACGGCTCTTCGGGAATCGAACTGATCGGAAAGCTGTCTCCGACCACCGACGTCCCAGTCATGCTCGTAAGCGACAAGCCTGATGCTCAGCAGCAGGCTCAGCAGCAGGGCGCCGTGCCTGGCTTTGGCAAGGCGGCCCTCCACGACGACGCGACGCTCGAATTGCTGCGCTCGGCGATTGGCCAGGCCTGACGCGCCGGATTAGTGAGGCGCCGGACTACGGCAGAATGAACATATCCCGCCAAGTCTTCCCGTGCTGTGCTCCGCCATCGTGCACCCGCTGGATTTGCAGAAGTAGCCGGTCAATCTCCAGGTGCTTAAAGCGGCGAGCGGTTACGAGCAGGGTTTTGTCGCTCGCGGAATACTTGATGGAACCTTCGTAGTCGTCCCACGCATAGTGAGGGCCCGACCCGTACTGGGAATTCTTGATGATTCGAATCAACTCGTCTGAGTCCTTCCGCCCCGCAGTCGGTTCGTCGGACACGAATGGAACCTGATACCGCCGCGTGACCAGCGCTGTGAAATCTCCGTTATCAAGCTCATCGAGACCCTGTTCATATCCCCAGCGATACGAGGCAAGTACACCACCAATCAGAAGCAGCAGCCAGAGTAAGTCGCGAATCGAAAATCGCATAGGGAAACCCTGGAGCGAATTGGTGCGGGTGCTCCGAACTGCAGAGCGTACGAGCTATCCTGAAGCTATTATCAAACGCTGTCTCCACCACTCACAAGGTCAAGCGAGTCGGTTGTCACCATGGACCGCACGATCCGTCCGGTTGCGTACTTCACCGGCCTGTACCTGCTGGTCGCCACGCCGTTCGCCCTGCGGCAGCAGAATACCGAGTTTCTGTTCTACATCGCCATTGTCATCGGCCTGGCGATCGCCGTGCTGCTGCTACACCGGCGGGTGCACCTTTCGTCCGGCGTGTTGTGGGCCCTGAGCCTGTGGGGCCTGCTGCACATGCTGGGCGGCCTGTTGCGACTGCCCGAAAGTTGGCCGACGGACAACAACTCGGGCGTGCTCTACAGCCTGTGGCTCGTTCCCGGCTATCTGAAATATGACAATCCCGTGCATGCCTTCGGCTTCGCCGTGGCCACGCAGGTTTGCTGGGAGTGCTTGCGAACCGTGCCCGGGATTCGGCCGACACTGGGCATCGTTGTACTTTGTGCACTCGCCGGGATGGGGCTCGGTTCACTCAATGAGGTGATCGAGTTCGCAGCAACGCTGATGATCCCGGGCACGAACGTCGGCGGCTTCGTCAACACGGGCTGGGATCTGGTGGCGAACATGCTCGGAGCGAGCACTACAGCAACGCTGATTTGGCTGCGCGGCAGGAAATCAGAAGGCGGAGGTGGAATCTCAGAAGTAAGCAGCCCGACTCGCCAGACGGCCTCTTCAAATCTGAAATCTAAGATTTGAAATCCCGAATCTCGCTACGCTGCCCTCGGGTACCACCGCCGATTCAAGCGCAGCTCAAGCGGCGCTAGCCAGCGGCGCTCCAGGCTTCGGCTGCTGCGGCTTCCGAAGGCACGGAGTAAGCGTCTGACCGGATAAAGCATCTTGCGGCGGTACTCGTTCAGGCGCTCGAGTTCGTCGTTCGATGCCGGATCGTCGATGCTAAGCTCCCACTTGGCGGAGAAGCGCTCCAGCGAAGCTCGATTCCAACCGTCCGACCAGCGGAGTGAAAAGAAGTCGCGGTCCGATCGATGCAGCAGCGTCGGCCGAATGTAAGTCGCTCGCGCAGCCGGCTCCAGTACGATTGGCCAACCAGCCGCACTCAAGCGGAGGCAAAGGTCGACCTCGTCTCGCGTGCTCAGCAAACCTTCATCGAACCCGCCGACTTGTTCCCAAGCCTCGCGCCGCACCAGCAGGCAGTTGCCTGGCAGCAACTGCGTGGCTTGTCGCCGGAGGAGGGTGCGGCCACTGCCAGATGGCAGACCCGCCATGTGCCTGATCAGCGATAGCCGCCGAGATTCGGCCGTTGATTCGATCGAGACATCTCCCCCAGCGGCGACAATCGTTTCCGCGTCATCGGTGCCGGTGCACAGCAGCGGTCCGACTGCACCGGCACCGGTCGCCTCCGCAGCCGCCACCAAACGCTCCAGCCAGCCCGGCGAGACGAGCACGTCGTTCTCGACAAACGCGATGTAGCGCGTGCTGCAAGCAGCCGCGGCGAAGTTGCGAGCGATGGCAGGCGAGAGATATTCACCAAAGGCCAGCAGGCGGAAGTCTCGCGCCCGCGATTGCTCGGCCAGCCAATGCTGCAGCGGCGCGGGGCTACGGCCATCGACATAGACCAGTTCGAACCGCTCGCTAGTTCGCGCCCACAACTTCTCCAGCGACTGCTGGGCGAAGCTGAAACGTTCGCGCGGCGTGATCGCGACCGTGACCAGGGGAGTGGCCATCGGAGTCTCCTCACGAGGAAGGGGTTCACCCGGCAGCGCGGCGAGATTCAAAGAGGACAAGCAGGCCGTAGATCTGCTATCGGCCAGCGGGCGGCTGCCCGACCAGCCGAACGTCGACACCACGATCAGTCACCGCTGATTTGCCGGCGCGACAGATGAGGCACAAGCTGGCTAAACGTCACTCCTTCCTGGCCCGGGAGACTCAAGTGCTAGCGTCTTCCACCTGTTTAGGAGGACGAAGCAAACGCAGCAACGCAGGAGTCGGCTTACCCGCCGGTGCGACCGCCGGTTGAGCAATTCACCCCAACTGCCTACAATCGCCCGCTCGCTTAAATCACCTATTGGTTGGAGTAGATCGTCATGGAACGCTCGCTTGTGCTGCTCAAGCCGGACTGTATCGAGCGCCGTCTGGCAGGCCGAATCATCAGCCGCTTCGAAGACAAAGGGCTGAACATCATCGCCATGAAAATGCTGCGCGTCACGCCGGAACTTTCGAAGCAGCACTATGCCGAGCACGTGCAGAAGCCGTTCTATCCCGGCCTGGAGCAATTCATCACCTCGTCGCCGATCGTGGCCATGGTGGTTGAGGGACTGGAAGTCATTCGCGTCATCCGTGAAATGCTCGGCGCCACCAGCGGCCTGAAAGCGGCAGCGGGAACCATCCGCGGCGACTACAGCAGCAGCCGGCAGATGAACCTGGTCCACGCCAGCGACGGCCCAGAAGCCGCAGCCCGCGAAATTGGCCTGTACTTCAAGCCTGAAGAACTCTGCGCCTACGAACCGCAGCTGATTGGCGTGTTCAAGGCGGGCGACGAGAAGTAAATCCGATCGCTGTTCTCCGAAGTCGATCATGTTCCACTGCTGGGCAACCAACAGTGGAACTACCGCAATCTCGCTCACAGGCGCCAGCGACGGTCTGGCGCTGCCTCGTTAAGCAGAGGGACTTCTTCATCCGTCGCGAGGATGCCCGGCGTTCCCACGCCGACCACGAGGCCGCGCAGTTCAAGCTTCGGCTTGCGCTGGCCAATCACAAAGCTCGCCAGATAGCCGATCACAAGCGTGAAAACTACGCCGAATGTCACCGTCCAGACACCTGACCATCGCTGCTCCATCGGCCAGGCGATCGCTGCGAGATCTTCGAAACGGCTCATCAGCATCAGATAGACGGTGAACAAGGTGCCCGTGACGAGCGCCAGAATTGCCGCTGCCCCGGTCATTCGCCGCGTGAACATGCCGAGTAGAAACACGGCCAGGAGCGGTGCGCCAAAGGTGTTCACCAGTTCGATCATGATCGTAAAGATCTCGCCGATCTGAGAGACGAGCAGCGCAAACAACGTCGCTGCAATGCCGATCACCAGCGTTAGCGGGCGCGCCAGTCGCAGTTCGTCATCCTCATCAATCTCATCGGGCGATTTTCCAACTCGCCGCGCCAGCCAGCCGCGTCCCACTCCGAAGCGGCGATGCACGTCCATCACCAGCAGCGTGCAGATCGAATTCAAGCCGGAATCGATCGACGACATCGACGCTGCCAGCAGCGCTGCCAGAATAATCCCAGCCACGCCCCAGGAAAGATTATCGGCAATGAACTGCGGCAACAGTTCTTCGGCCGCGCGGCGATGCAGGATGATTTCCCCCCGCCACTTCCCTTTCGATGGTTGACGCATGGCAAGCTTTTCGATCAGTACTTCGTTCGTATCCGGATCGAGTAGCTCGTCGGCATCGGTGAACGGCTCCTTACTATTGGGTTGCAGCAGCCGACGTTGGCGAACCAGGGCATGAACTGTAACCGCGTTGATTTCGTCGTCAGGCCGGCGGGGATCGAGCAGCGGCTGGCCATCGGTTGGATCAGAAGCCATCTCGCCAGTAATCTTGTCAAGGCGCTGGCGCTTCCGAGTTTCGGGATCGGTAATCGACAGCCGCGTCTGAGCATCCAAGTTGGCGACCCATTCGGGCCGCAGTTGTTGGGGGTGGTCGTAGTAGTACGTCAGCAAGCACAGACCGATGTACATCAGCCCCGGCATCAGCACGGTCAGGGCAGTTGCGTTGGTCAGGTACGAAGTACGCGCTGCGTTAATCGACTTGGCCGTGAGAAACCGCTGCGCTGTAATCTGGTCGGCAATGTAAAAACTGAGCATCGCCAGCACCCAATGCGGCAAGGCAGCCCAAATCGACCATGGCTCCGTCCAACTGGAAGAGAGATCGACTAGTTCCAAGCGTCCGAGTCCACCGGCCACTTCCTTGACTCGCTCAGGGCCTCCGTCAACCTGCCACCACACTCCCAAAACTACGGCAGCGACACCCAGGAGCATTACTAGTCCTTGAATCATGTCGGTCCAAACCACCGCCTTCATGCCGCCAAGGAAGGTGTAGAAGGTGGTCACCAAGCCGAGAACCAAAATGAGCGGCCAAGCCGGCAGATCCCACCCGCTTGCGATGAGTAGGGCCTTGCAGGGTGCGTAGATCACCCCGCCGAGCCAGAGCAAGCGCCAGACGACGAAGAGCAGACTCGCAAGAAGTCGCGTAGGTGCATCGAAACGCAGTTCCAGATATTCGTAGATCGAATACAGCCCCAGCCCGCGATAAATCGGCACGACCCAGCCGACGATGATCGGCAAAGCGATCCACACGGCCAGCGGCATCACCAGCACTTTCAGTCCGACGTAGTAAGCCTGTCCGGGCAGCCCCGTATAGGTGAGCGCCGAGATGAGCGTCGCCATCAGCGACATGCCGAGCGGGAACCAACTGAGCGACCGACCGGCGAGAAAGAAGTCGGTGGTGCTGCGCTGCTGCCCGCTGAAGTAAACACCAATGCCCACCATCACGGCGAGGTAGAAGCCGAGCAAGCCGTAATCGAGAATCGTGAGAGCGGCAATCATCGATCTGTGGGTACTCAAAGAACGGGGCTCTTCGAGTTCCAGTTGTAACGGTTCTACCGGCCACACTGAAGTGAAGTAAGCCGCTTTCTGCGAGGGCTGTGACCTAAACTTGAAGCAACTGCAGTCCCCTCGTTCTTTGCCGTTTCATTCGCCGCCATGCTCCGCTCTCGATCCCCACGCCGCCAAGCCTTCAGCCTCATCGAGGTGTTGATGGTGGTTGCCACCTTGGCAATCATTGCCGGGGTCGTGTTGCCCCAGGTCGGTTCGGCGTTGGACGATGCGAAGCAAAGCTCCATGCTGGGGCACCTGCACGAACTGAGCAACGCAATCCAGCGCTACCGCATCGATCACGACGGCCTGGCTCCCGACCTCCTCTCTGCGCGGGGGCTGCCTCAGCTAACGAGCAAGACAAATCTCGACGGCGATGTTGGCACCGGACCGGAATACATCTACGGGCCCTATTTGCTCGGCGGGGTGCCTGAAAATCCGCTGAACAAATCTCGTTCGGTCTTCCAAGTGAGCACCGTGCCGCCAGCCAATCTCCAGAGCCGCATCGGCTGGGCTTACCATCCTGACACTGGGCAGATCTGGGCAGGACTCTACCGCGGCACGGTCGATGAGTCGGCCACCACGCCGTAAGTTGTCGCTCGCATTGGGCCACGCGATTAGCATTTCCGCTGCCCAGTATCGACGCCGACCAGCACTATCTGGCACGCCGATTGCAAAGTCGTCAGCCCTCTCGGACTACTTGCCGGAGGAGGCCGATGGAATGGACGACTCTCTACCCAAACAGCATCAGGTGCCCGAACTTTTAGGACTGCTACTCGGTCAGGCGAACGAGCATGCACTGATCCTGCTCGATGCCCAGGCCAGGATTGTCGGCTGGTTCGCTGGATCGGAGCGCATCCTCGGTTATCGCGCGGATGAAGTCATTGGCTGGACGGCCGATTTCCTCTTCACCCCCGAAGATCAGGAGCGAGGCATTCCCCAACTGGAGGTAGAGATCGCACGGAGTGACGGTCAAGCGGAGGACGACCGTTGGCACGTACGTAAAGACGGTGGGCGAATCTGGTCCAGCGGCACACTTGTCGCCTTGCGTAGCGAGGAAGGGCAGATCGTCGGCTTTGGCAAAATCCTGAGAAACCGAACCGATGCGCGAGCCCAAATCGAGGCCCTCGAAAACAAAGTAGAGGCCTTATCCCGAACCAACCGGCAACAGCTCAACTTTGTGGGCATGCTCGCTCATGAACTTCGCAATCCACTGGCTTCACTCGTCGGAAGCGCAGAAGTACTGCAGACTAGTGCCGGCGAGTCGGCCGACATTGGCTTCGCGGCGAAACTGATCCGCCGTCAGGCCGAGTTCATCCAGCGCCTGGTCGACGATTTGCTCGACGTAACTCGGATTGGCGTGGGGAAGGTCGATCTGCAACGGACCGATATGGATCTAGCGGTGTTACTGCGAAACGTTGCGGAGTCGATGTCCCCACAAATGCAGCAGCGGCAACTCGATTTCCATGTGCTACTGCCTCCCTCGCCGATCAAGCTGACCGCCGATGGTGCTCGCCTGCATCAGGTGTTCACGAATCTTCTGAGCAATGCCATCAAGTTCACGGAGCCTGGGGGCAGCATCTGGCTGAAAACGACAGTCGAGGGGAGCGAGGCAGTCGTTCGTGTCCAAGACACAGGTGTGGGCATCTCCGCCGAGGTGCTGCCGCAGATCTTCGATCTGTTCACCCAGGAGGAAGCGTCCCGCTCTCGCTCAGCGGGCGGCCTGGGCATTGGCCTGTCGCTGGTGAAGGAATTTGTCACTTTGCATGGCGGCACCGTCACGGTCCGCTCGGACGGCAAGCAGAAGGGAAGCGAATTCACCGTCCGCTTGCCACTTTCGGCGGGAGAAGTTCACCCTTCGGTCGACGGCCCTACTAGCCCGACTTAAGCGCCTTCGCGATGTCCAGCACCGCGTCCTTGCCGTCGGCGAACAGCATGAGTGTGTTCTCAGCCGCAAAGAGCGGGTTGGGGATGCCGGCAAATCCGGGGCTGAGGCTTCGCTTGACGATGACAACGGTCCGGCAGCGGTCGACCTCGATGATCGGCATGCCGGCGATCGGGCTTTTGGGATCGGTCTTGGCCACTGGATTCACCACGTCATTCGCGCCGATCACAATCGCCATGTCGACCGTGTCGAGCGTTGGATTGATCGCGTCCATCTCCTTCAGCTTCTCATAGCCGATATCCGCTTCGGCCAGCAGCACGTTCATGTGCCCTGGCATACGTCCGGCGACTGGATGGATTGCGAATTCGACGGTCGTGCCGCGTTCTTCCAAGGCTTTGGCGAGTTCGCGGACTGCATGCTGAGCCTGAGCGACCGCCATACCGTATCCCGGGACAATGACGACCCGCTGAGCACCATCCAGGAGCATCGCAACGTCGTCTGGCGTGGTACTTCGGACGCGTGCGTAAACAGCATCGGCACTGGCCGTGGGACCACTGGGCCCGGACAGCCCAAACAGCACGTTGACCAGCGATCGATTCATCGCCTTACACATCACCTGCGTCAGGATGATGCCCGATGCCCCGACGAGTGATCCCGCAATGATGAGCACATTGTTGCCAATCACAAAACCCGTGGCCGCACCGGCAAGGCCCGAATAGCTGTTGAGCAGGGAAATCACCACCGGCATGTCAGCGCCACCAATGGGATTCACCAACAGCACCCCGAGCGCAAGCGACATCACGACCAGCAACGCGTACAGCACCACGACGAGTGTCGGTTGACGCTGAATCGCAATGTCAGCAGACCCATCGACAATGGGCTGTCCTGCGAGGCACATCCAGACGGCGATCCCGAGCACGGTCACTGCGAGCACTCCGTTGATCGCCTGCTGCCCCGGGTACTGATACGGTTTCTTGAGGAAGTTGAACTCTTCGAGCTTGCCGTAGGCCAACAGGCTGCCCGAAAACGTCACCGCGCCAATGATGCCGGAGAGCGCGGTGGCGATCAACACATCGATCTCGGTGGGACGGTTATGAATCAGTTCCGCCCAAGCCACAAATACGCTGGCCGCACCGCCAAGGCCGTTCAACAGGGCCACCATCTGGGGCATGCCCGTCATCTGCACGCGCGTGGCCAGGATCGCACCGATCACCGTGCCGATTGCCAATCCCGCAGCGATGTAGACATACGAACCGATTGCCCGATCGGTGAGCGCGGCGCCGATGGCGATCGCCATTCCAATGACGCCCAGCAGGTTGCCTCGCACGGCCGTCCGCGGATGCGACATCGCCTTCAGGCCGAGGACAAAGAATACTGCCGCCGCGACATACAGCAGATCGATGCCGGCGCTGGTCAGCGAGTAGTAGGTTTCGTGCATCGGTGTCTGGAATCCGAAGTGGAAGTAGTCTCAGCGTCGCTTGAACATCATCAGCATCCGGTGGGTGACCATGAATCCCCCGACCACGTTGATCATTGCCAGCACGACGGCTACGAAGCCGAGGAACGGGGCAATGCGCCCGCCCACCCCGGCGGTAATGATGGCTCCCACCACGGTGATGCCACTGATCGCGTTGCTGCCCGACATGAGCGGCGTGTGCAAGGTCGCTGGTACGCGATTGATCAGTTCGACGCCCAGAAAAATGGCAATGACAAAAATCGTGATGCCGCTGACGAGTCCTCGCAGGCGGCGTTCGCGACGCTGCTGCGCGAGCTGATCTTTTTCAGTTAGAGCAACCGTGCTCAAAGCCGGTGATCGATCGATTCGTTTGGGCACGAGCGACTCAAACGAATCTGCTTCTGCTTCGCCAGTCGTTGTTTGAGCCACGACAAGCTCTCGACCCTGCGCCGGCTCGCGGAAGATCAACGCCCATAAAGCGATCAGGCAGCAGGCAACCGCGGTCCAGCCGAGCAGGCGATTGGTCATCTTGCTTATCTCATCAACGGTGTACGTGGTTGCTTGAGAGCCTCGGTAGACTTTCGTCGACCGCTCGCCCGCATTCTTCTGTTGCCGGTTCGTCCGGCGGCCTTACATCAGTGCTTGCCCAGCAATTCTCGCAGCCGACGCGAAGCAATCTGACCGTCTCGCGTGGCGAGAGTGTCGAGGATGATCGGATCCTCGAGATTGACGACCAGTTCACCCTTCTTCACCAGGTTTGTCAGGAACGCGGTCACATTGCCCGAATAGAGCTGACTCGCATGCTGAGGCACTTCGGACGGCAAATTCGTCGGCCCAAGCACCGTCACGCCACCAAGTTCAATGCGAGTGTCAGCTTGGGTCACTTCGCAATTGCCACCGCGCTCAGCCGCGAGATCGACAATGACCGATCCCGGCTGCATCCCCTTCACGGCGGCTTCGGTGATCAGAAGCGGAGACGTTTTGCCCGGTATGGCTGCGGTGGTGATAACCACGTCGCTTTCGGCGACCACGCTGGCCATCAACTCGCGCTGACGACGATAAAAGTTTTCGTCCATCTCACGGGCATAGCCCCCCTGCCCTTCGGCGGCTTCGCCGGGAGCCAGTGGCAGTTCGACAAACTTCGCGCCGAGGCTTTCCACCTGTTCACGCACGGCGGGACGCACGTCGTACGCTCGCACGATCGCTCCGAGGCGGCGGCAAGTGGCGATGGCCTGCAAACCGGCGACACCGGCGCCGATCACGAAGGCGCGGGCCGCCGTAACCGTGCCCGCGGCAGTCATCAGCAGTGGAAAGATCTTGGGGAGTTCGACCGCTGCCAGCAACACGGCCCGGTAACCGGCAATGGTCGCCATCGAGGAGAGCACATCCATACTCTGCGCCCGCGTGGTGCGCGGAATGAGCTCCAAGGCAAATTGTGTCACGCCGGTGCGAGCCACTTCTTCAACGGCCGCCGGTTCGCCGAGCGGATCGCACATGCCGATCACGGATTGGCCCGCTTTCAAGAGCGAGAGATCGGCCCGTCCCGCGCTGCGATTTGCGCCAAACGATCGCACCTGAACCACCAGCTCTGCGGTGAACGCTTCCTCGCGAGTAGCTACGATCTGCGCCCCCTTCTCGCGATAAGCGTCGTCCGCGAATCCCGCCTGCAAACCGGCGCCAAACTCGACGACAACCTGCAGCCCCGTTTTCATAACGGCTGGCACATGAGCGGGGACGAGGGCAACCCGGCGCTCTCCCGGATACGTTTCGCGCGCGACGGCGACTCTCATGGTTCATCCACAGAGGCTAAGCGGCAAAGATGGGCGTATTGGCGACCACCGGCGACGAAATGTCAACTGGTGCAAGCTTTGCAGTCCCCAATCTTGCGCCAAACAAAGATCACTGACCCCGCATGGCGAAGTCCTGGCGAAGAGTCGTCTGGCGATCAGCGGAACGATAGATGCGAAAGGTTTCCTCGATGACCCGGCTCCTGCATCTCGGTGCGGCGATCACCGCTTTCGTCCTCGGCGCATCACTGCTCATGGCATCGCCGCAAACACCATCGGTCGGGGCCGACGAAAGCGAGCAGCACGACGAGGTCGAGATTGTTCCAGAGTCGGCAAAGGATGCTAAGCCGACCGAAACTCGCGCGGCCCCTCGAGTAGCCCAACTCATCGTCGAGCAAGCCAACCAATTTCGCGAGGCAGAGAATCGCAGCCAACTGACCGTGGACCAGGAATTGGCCGCGACGGCCCAGAAGTTTGCCGAGTACATGGCCCGCCATCATCGATATGGGCACAACGCCGACGGGCAATCACCGGCCGAGCGGGCAGTGGCCCAAGGCTACGAGTATTGCATCGTGCGAGAAAACATTGCCTATCAGTTCAGCAGTCGAGAGCTTTCCGCCACAGAACTGGCCCAACGCAACAGCGAAGGCTGGGAACAATCGCCCGAGCATCGAGAGAATCTGCTCGACCCGGATGTATTGGAAATCGGCGTCGGTGTCGCGCAAAGCGCCGACACCGGCTATTTCTTCGCAGTGCAGCTGCTCGGTCGCCCCAAGACGGAGGCGATTGAGTTTTCGTTGACCAATCAGTCGGACACGGCGATTGAATACCAGGTCGATGGCAAGCAGTACGACCTGAAGCCACGCCAGATTCGCACGCATACTCGTTGCCGGCCGCCGAAATTGGTCATCCAGTGGCCGGAAGAGTCCGAACGGGAAAGTCAGACGTTCCGCCCCACCAATGGCGATCAGCTGGCCGTTTTTGGGTCTTCCCCTGAGGATCTGTCCCTGCGCAAGGCCGCAGCAAACCGCTAGTGGTGCCAGCATTCCAATTGTGCAAAATGGGGGACGCCGGCCGATAACTAACCCTTGTCGATTCGGCCAGGCATTGGTAAATTACGCGTTTCCCCGGAGCACTTCCGGCTGGAGTTATTCGCGGCTTGGACCGAATGGAAGCCTGATACAGGCCAACGGTCCAGCGGTGGGAGATACGCAAGTGGTTGGTACGAAATCGTTTCTGCCGAAAGTCGGCGAACTGAAAGAACATTGGTATCTCGTCGACGGCACCGACAAAGTGGTCGGTCGTCTGGCCAGCGACATCGCCATGATTCTGATGGGCAAACATCGCCCAACCTACACTCCGCACATGCTGACCGGAGACTCGGTCATCGTGATCCACGCCGAGAAGGTGAAGTTCACCGGCAAAAAGTGGAAGCAGAAAGAGTACGACTGGTTCACCGGCTACACCGGTCGCCGAACCGTGTCGGCCGAAGACCGCTTGGAAAAGCAGCCGGATCGCATCCTTCGCGAAGCCGTCCGCCGCATGCTCCCCAAGAACAAGCTGGCGACCAAGATGCTCGCCAAATTGAAGATCTACTCCGGCGCTGAGCATCCTCACCAGGCACAGCAACCGGAAGTGAAGGAACTGGGCGCGAAGTAGGGCTATTCGCCCGAGAGCCGGCAATGCCCGACTCGCCAGGCGTCTGAATTCTGGCGAATTCAGCTACGAACACACGAAACATCGTTTTTCAGCAGATATCCGAAACATGGTCGCGACGAAAAAAGATCCACGCACTGGCGAATCGCTCGGCACCGGTCGACGCAAGACGGCTGTAGCCCGCGTCCGCATCCGCGAAGGCAGCGGCAACATCACGATCAACGGCCGCCCGCTGGTCGAGTATTTCACGGTTGACACCGATCGCCAGGCCGTCGTCGATGCCCTGGAAGCCGCCGGGAAGCGTGAGACGGTCGATGTTGCCATCAACGTCAGCGGTGGTGGTCCAACGGGCCAATCGGGTGCCTGCAAGATGGGTATCGCCCGTGCCTTGATCGGTCTGGATAGCGAGTCGTTCCCCGCACTGCGTGACGGCGGCTTCCTGACCCGCGATTCGCGCATGAAGGAACGCAAGCACTACGGCTTGCGTGGTGCACGCCGCGGCACCCAGTTCTCGAAGCGTTAATCGCCGCGAGTCCTTCGAAATTCAGTGGCAGAGCAAGCCCCCTGCCGTGCAAGACCCGCCACACCCTGGCGGGTTTTTTGCTGCGCAGAGCAAATTCGGGCGGGGTTCTCGATTTCGCCCCGCCGGGGTGGGCAATTTCCACCTAAAGATTGCACTTTCGGCGACCTACAACTAAACTTTTCCACTGCGATTGGCGTCCAAGGTGAGCCGCTGCCGTGCTCACCTTTTGCTTGGGGGCGGATGTCGATCTCTTGCTACTTTCCGCGCCCGAAACGGTTCTCAGGCCGCGCAAGCGGTGGCCGGCAATGAGTGTCCGCGCCGAACCCGTCCCTGCGCCTTGCGCATTTGAAGCGAACCTCCAGCCAGGACAGCCATGAAACGCCGCCGCCCCGCCCACCGTGCGACCGCCCCGAACGCTCGTCGCAAGCCGCATCGTCGCCTCCTCCAGCTTGAGTCATTGGAAGCCCGTCAGCTGATGGCCAGCGACGTCATCACCGGTTTTGGAGTGATCGGCGACAACTACTCTGATGAATACGATCCGCAGGCCTATACCTATGCGAGCAACTGGGTCGAACTGCTTGCGGGCCGAGGGATCAATCTGGGAGCACAAGGAACGCAGACCGACTATCGGGGCGCGGGCTACGCATTCAATTGGTCGATGAAGGCAGGGTCTGTTTTAGACCTGAACATAGCTGCCGGTCCCATTCACTTGTCAGGGCTAATCTTTCAAGGGCAGGTGTCGCATGCCGTGATGATGTACGGCATGACGGACTTCGCAGATCTACAGAATGAGCCCAACGATCCAAAGATCTACGAACAGATCTACAACGGTACGCTTGATGCTGACTCGCATGCCATGGGCGTGTCCACACTGATGGGTGCGAACATCGATAACTACGGCGATACCGAGGGTCACTTCGTCGTGGTTACGATACCGGATCCCGGCGACTTGCCGAGTTACCGAGCTCAATATCCGGACGTCGCTAACCGCCAGAGAGTGACGGATGCAATTCAATCCGTGAATGCTGTTCTGAAAGAGCGGGCTGCCGAAAATAACATTCCCGTGTTCGACCTGTTTGCCATGCAGAAGGCATTGCTGGGCAATCACAGTTCGCCGATCGGGAGTCAAACGATTGGTGGCGTCGGCTTTAGCGCGAGTGCTGGCGGGTCGGCTAACTCTGCCACTCTATTCACCGCCGACGGTTATCATCCGCACACTGCCATGCAGGCCTTGATCGCGAACGGCGTGATGACGGCGATGAACCAGGGATACGGTGCCAACCTGCAACTGTTTACTGAGCAGGAGATTGCGGGCCTCGCAGGCCAGACGTTTGCCAGCAACACGCTGAATCTGAATTATTCGAGCTTCGTTTCAGTGCCTGACATGCCGATCGTGCTCGATTTCGGTGCGGTGGGTGACTCGCTGAACGACTTTGCCGCGCGAATCGCGGAACTGTGGGACGGAAACGGCGGAACGGGAGTCGGCACGGGCGGCTCGCTGACGCCAGGCGAGATCGAGCAGCTTCGCGCGAGTGTGCTCGCCCAGGTGCAGGCCGCCTTCAGCGCGGGTGCGATCGGCAACAACAACCTTCGTTTCTTTGATTACGACGACTTGCCGGACGGGCTGAGGTTTAACGTCTCGGAATTCCATCGCGTGAACCTGGGGCTGGAAACCACTACCGCAGGAGACCGGAACGCGATCATTGGGCATTTCGGTGACGACTGGCGCAATACGGAACTCAACGGCGCCGGCTTCATCGCGCCGGAAGAATTGAAGGACGTGCTGACCAATCTTACCGGGATGGATCGTGCCGCCCGCATCCAGTACATCCGCAATGCGCTCAGCTTTTACACGGTGCAAGGCATCGGCTTGTCGCTCGGCTTGACCCATGCCGACGCGCTCGGACGACCGCAGATTACCCCGGCCAATTACGGCGACACGGGAGGCGTGCAGAACATCGACTTCATGTCGGGCAATGAAGATCTCGGCTTCAGCATTGCCTCGCTTAAGAGCAATGTGGCGTTCAGCTTTTCGCCGCTCGCCAAGGCGAAGCTACAGATGGCCACTCGGCTGTTCGACAACCGCCTCGCCGCAGCAGCCGAGACGGCGGCCGTGCACGATGCCATTGGAACGGCCCAGACGCTCGCGCTGCAAACCGTCGCTGGTAGTACGGTGAAGATTGGCGGCGTGGCTCGCGCAAACGTCTCAGCGGCCAGTCAGACCGATCTCTACAGCTTCCAGGCCCAGTCCGGGCAACTGATCACCGTTCAGACTTTGCTCGCGCAGCAAGCGACGGGCTCGCTCAATACGCGCATCCGCTTGCTCGACGCCACTGGCAATGAGCTACGCGTCAGTGACGACACAAGCCTCGGCTTCAACTCGCTGAACCCAAGCACGGGTGCTGTCCTGCAGAGCACGAACTCGCTGATTCTCAACTTCGCGGCGCCGGCGGCGGGAATCTACTATGTCGAGGTAACTGGCACCGGCGGGACCACCGGTGAGTACGACCTGGTGGTCGCGACCATGCCGGCGAGCACCAGCAACAGTCCCTGGCAGAACCCGACCGATCCGCTCAATGTCGATAACCAGCCGGGCATCGTTCCGCTCGACGTGCTACTCATCATCAATGAGCTGAACAACCGGCTCTATAGCGATGCCGATGGCCGGCTGCGGCCGCCGCCGGTAGACAAGCCGCCGCCGTATTACGATGTGGACGGCGACGGTTACGTGATCCCGCTCGATGCGCTGCTCATCATCAACCATCTCAATCGCAACCCGGGCGGCAGCGGCGAAGGGGAGCAGTCGCTTGCTCTGTCGGACGACGGCAACTCGGCGAGCACAGCCAAACTGTTCGAGGAAGTTGGCTCGACGACCGGCACCCCGGGGGACGATTCTCTGGCCGCAGCCCAGTGGTTCTGGCAGACCGACTCGGATGACGAGGATCAAGAGTAGCCGCTACAATCACGAACTGCCCGTAGCTGTATTCGCAAGGATTCCGACGCCCCGCGAGTGAGCACTTGGTTTGTCTGAATTCTGGCGAATTCAGCTACTGCTTCGTCATCGCTGGTTCATCTGCCTGCTCCGATGTATGCAAGCCGGCAAGACACCGCGGAAGCCGTGCAGGCTAATTCGCTTTATGCTGCTTTTGCGGCCTTTAAGGGCTAAAGCAAGTTTGTCAGCAGCATCGCTTTAGCTTATAATCGGCCCCATCCGGGCAACTAGTCGTGCGGTCGATCGGATGGATCCGCGCTCGTCGCCGGGGCGCGGCAATCGCGGATTACGCTTGAAGGATTGGGCGCGTCTAGACTAATCCAGGGCGCGTTTTGCCCTGTATCAGCGGAGTTGCCGTGGCACGTCTGTTTCGCCTGCTCGAGAAAAAACGAGGAGCCCGCCGCACGGGTTCCAATCTCGTCGGCAGCCTCGGCGAAGCGCTGTTTTGCGGTGGTCTGTTTCTGCTTGGCGCCTTGGCTCTTTCGTCCGTCGTCGCCGCGAGTCTGCGCCATCCAGAACCGGGCGCTTATTCGATCGGCGTCGGCTTTTGGCTGACCATCCTGGTGCTCAGTTCGTTCGTCATCACCGGCGCCAGCGGTCTGATCTGGACGGTTTTCCGCATCGGCACGTCGGCTGAGCGTCGCACTGCAATGGCCCAGCAGGCCGCCAAGCTGGACCTGCTCAGTCCTTCCGTTCCTCAGCCGCGTGACTATCCCAACGTGCCGTCGCATGAGGGGCTGATTAACAGTCCAGGGACAGAGCTCGCCTATCGCCTGCCTCCGTCGCACTCTCCCGGATGGCGATTGCTGGCGACGACGGTATTCGCGCTCGTCTGGAACGGCGTCGGCTGCGTGCTGATGGTGTGGGCGATCAAGAGCCATCTGCTCGGGCACGCGGAGTGGTTTTTAACGCTGTTTCTGGCGCCGTACCTGTGCGTGAGTGCATGGTCGATACACTACCTGCTGCGATTGATCTGGGTGCACACGGGAATGGGCCCAACGACGCTGGAAATCTCGGATCATCCGCTGCTGCCTGCCCACGAGTATCAGGTGGTGCTGCTGCAACATGGGCACATCACGGTTCGCTCCTTGCAACTGTGGCTATTGTGCGAGGAAGAAGCGACCTACCATCAAGGGACCGACATCCGCACCGAGCTGCGGGTCGTCTTTCAGCAGCGATTATTCCAGCAGAACGACTTCGAGATTGAGCCTTCGCAGCCGTTTAAGCAAACGGCTGCGTTCACGATGCCCGCCACCGCGATGCACTCATTTCACTCGGCGCACAATTCCGTACATTGGAAGCTGCTCGTGAAGGGAGCCGTCGCCGGCTGGCCCGACTTCGAACGGGCTTTTGCCCTGGTGGTGTTTCCCGGCCAGGCCACCTCGCAAATTAATCCTCTCCCGTCCGCCTTGACCGATAGCCGCCGGCCGCGGAGCGAAATGCCGACGCGGGCGGAGGTCGGAGCATGATTCAGATGGAACCGCTCCTTAGCCTCTGCCTGGCAGGCACGAAGCGCCAATTCTCGGCGGGGGACGAGCTCGTCTGCGAGTACCAGATCGATGCCGTGGATCCCAACGAGATTCAGGCCGTCGAAGCCTCCGTGCTCTGGTATAGCGAGGGAAAAGGAGAAGAAGACCTCGGCGTGCATTTCTTCGAGCGTCGCCTGCCTTCGGACGCAGAGGACGGCGACCTGCGGCCGATGCGCCGCTTTCGCACGCGCTTGCCGAACAGTCCGCTGAGCTACAACGGCGCGATCCTGTCGATCCGCTGGTCGGTGCGGCTGCGCCTGTTTCTTCGCCGCGGCAAAGAGTTCGTCCTGGAGCAGCCGTTCATTCTTGGCTCAGTGCCACCGGCGCGCGTTGAAATGGCCGAAGAGCCGAGCGCGAACGGCAAACAAGCCGACGAAGCGGCGGACAAAGGTCAGCCGGAATAGTCTTCCGAACGGTGGTCTCACCTATCTTGAATTAGAATGCACAGGCCCCTCACGCTCCGCGGCTTGTTCGGATGGACGACGCTGGCCTGTGCCCTTGGCGCCGCAGCAACTACACCAGATGGAATCGTCTGGTTTGTCCTCGTGCTCTGGCTTCTGATTATTGCGTGGCCCTGGATGTTTGGGCGAGGATAAGGCAGTGGGCCAACGCGGCGCAAGATGCCGAACGCAGCAGCCGGCAACGCCCTCATGACGCGGCGATTGAATGACTGACCTGACCGCTTCGAATCCGTTCTCCACCCGGCATACACGGCCGGGAGCGATGGAGTATCTCTTTCCGGTGGGAGAGTCGGCCGAGTATTTGCTCGAGAAGTTGAAGCGGCAGAATTGGTGGGGTGCAATTCTCGGCCCGCATGGTGCGGGGAAGTCGACTCTGCTGCACACACTTCGTCCCGCACTCGAGAGGGTCGGGCGACTACCGGTGTGCTACGCGCTGCACCCGGGTGAGAACTCGCTGCCGCTTACGCGAACCGAGATAGCCGGCTGGAACGAATCAGCCCAGGTTATCGTCGACGGCTATGAACAGCTCGGTTGGTGGGCCCGCTGGCGGCTGAAGGCAATTTGCCGCCGGCGTGGATGCGGCTTGCTTGTCACAGCGCATGATCAAGTCGACATTCCTCCGCTGTATCGCCTTCGGCCAAGTCTGCAGGTCACCGAGCAAGTCGTTGCCCGTTTGCTGGCCAGTTCCCAACGAACTGCGGACGTAAATGATTCGAACCAGGAGGGCGACTCCTCCGTAATCCACGCGGCCGATGTTGCCAGTGCATTTGAGCGACAGCGAGGGAACGTCCGCGAGACGTTGTTCGAACTGCACGATGTCTATCGAAGTCGTGTCGCATTGAATCGTCCTGGCTGAACCGCACGATGCTTTCAGGTCCGGCTAGCTATCGGCTTGGCTGGCCTTCTTCCCAAATGCTTCTCGCGCGGATCCCGATGGTCGGCTCTGCCTATAGGCGAGCGTGCGGTCCGTAGGTAGACGCATCGCGCGGAACCCGCCGCCGGCTGACTGTAACGAGAGACGTCACCTGTAGCCTTAGGCTGCGACCTAGCGGGCGGCAGTGAGATGCAATTCGTCATGCTGCCAGCGTCCGCGTTGGGCAGAACGAGCCACCGGCAACCGGTCCTTTTTCCCACGGTCCCGATCGCCCCCGGACGGCAAGCCTAAGAGTTCTCTCCCGTTGCCAAAATCCAACCGCAAAATTCCCCCGTTCCCAAAACGCAACCTACATTTCCCAGATGCCACACCAATCGGGCGGCGGGTCCGCGTAGGGCCTGCGGCCGGAACAATCGGCATCCGCGGCACAACCGCGTTATCAAGAAAATGTCAGCAAACGTTCAAGTGAACGAGCGAAAGTATTGACCGACCGGCCACCGGATGGCTCTAACAAGTTCCTGGGCTCAAGGCAGATTCGCTTTGGGTCGGAGACTCCTCAGCCATGTTGCGAACCCTATTCATCACCCTGGTTACGATGTCGCCGCTGGTCGCAGGCGCCAACGAGTATCGCGGCATGCCCGCCGGTTGGCCGGCGTCGAATGTTGGCGTACCGGCGGTTCCCGTGACAGCTGGTTATGCCCCTGCTGCTGCACCCGCCGGGTATGGTTTCTATCAGGCAAACCGGCCCAGCTACGCTGCTCCAAGTGCATACTACGCCTCCCGACCTGTGGAGAGCGCCACTACGGCGTACTACTCGACGCTGCCTAACCAAGCGCCGAGCTATTCGCAGGTGAATTACACTCAGCCTGTAACCGCTTACTACTCGCCCCCCGGCTATGCGGCGACGCCGATGATCACCGCCTACTCGCCAGGCGTTGCTGCGGGCATGTCTCCGGTGTATGGCATTTCACCGCAGCCGGGAACGATGTTGCAGCAGCAACGGTCGTACTATGGTTCGGCCGGCGCGCTGAATTTCGCTCCGCCGGCGGTTCCGGTGACTTATCGCGCCTACTACGCTCCGGCCGCCGGAGCTGTGACCCTCTACCGTCCTGTCACGGTCTATCAGCCGGCTACCGGACAGCCGGTGACCTGCCTGCAGCCAGTGGCGCCGGCCTACCAGACCTGCGGAACTGCCAGCTGTGCTCCAGCCGGCTGCGGCACCAGCGGCGGTTGCGGTTCCAGCGGTTGCGGCTGGGGTCTGTTCAGCTGGCTTTGCAATCGCTGCAACAGTTCTGGATGCGGCACGACCTGCGGCACCGCCGGATGTGCTCCGAGCGGCTGTGCGCCGGCCGGTTGTGGGCAGCAACCGTACTACCCGGTGCCCGTGAATACGATTCCGGTAGTGCCGTCCACGACCATCCCTGTTGTTCCTGCTCCGGTCACAACCACGCCGCCGCTGATCGGCGCACCGCGCGTTCCTCCGCCGCCGACGCGGATCCTCGGTCCAGGCGGCGCAGCGGATACTCCTCCGTCGCTCGCACCCGGCGGACTGCCGAGCACCACAGTCACTCCCGTTCCCGGTCCGACCTACTCGGCTCCAGGAACGACGATTCCGGGAACTACTACGCCCATTCCAAGCTCGCCTTACACTCCTGTACCGCCTGGCTCGACGCCAGCGACCGAATACTATCCGCCCGCACCCGGCACTGAGAGTCGTTTCGAGAGCAACCGCTTCGCGCCGCCGACCGTCAACGGCAACAGCAATAGCTCGAACAACACCTTGCGGTTCTCGCCCCCTGCGAACTCCGCTCCGAACGGAGTAAAGGTAGTGCCCGACCCGGACGCGTCGCTGTTCAAGCCGACCAACCAGGCGCCGCCGCTGCTGAATCCTCGTGATCGCAGTGCTCGGCTGACCAACCCATGGGCTGTGGTTCCTGCGGTTTGGCCGTCGAAGCAGCAGGCCGTTGCTCGCACACCGCAGCACAACGTGCCGAACTTCGGGCAGAACTCCTCGCCGAACAAAGCCGGTGGTCGAGTGAGCCAGGCCACCCGTTCCAACGCTTCCCGCCAACTAAACGAGCGGACCGACTTCGCGCCCACCTCTGCCTTCGTGCGGCAGGTGGACGAATCGCTCGACGACTCCGGCTGGTCTTCGGGCCGGTAAGCAAGTCGCCTAAACAATCGCATACTCTGAGCGTCCAACGGGCGCACTAAGGTCAGGCGAAACCCCTTCTCGCCTTTCACTTAGTGCGCCCTTTTTCGTTGGATGGCGTCCGTGCAGGGCGACAGTGCTTGCGTTGACGGGTACGGACGGGCTTCCTAGAATTCGCGCCGCGACAGTCATGAATGCGGGCTGTCTTACCATCGGACCGCGAGCGAACGAGTGAACCATCTGCCGCCATCTAAGGCTTTGTCGCCGGCTAATGCGCAAGGCAGCCGCGTAAACGATGACGCGCCCTGGCGCCCGCGGACTGCTGGCTGGCTGCATGTTCCGGCGTGGGCGATGTCGTTCTCGCTGCACTTCGTTGTGTTCCTTGCACTCGGCTTGCTTGTCCAAGCGGAAGCTCCGCGTGGCAATCCAGACGGCGAGCCGGATCGCGATGCAGGTATCGTGCTCGCGCAGCCCTCTCGCGGCGAGCTGAAGTACTTCTCCGAAGAAGACGAAGCGAGCGGATCACTAGCGCCAGCCGCGGCGTCAAACGAAACTGCCATCACTCCCTTGCCCGAACAGAGCGAAGCGCCGCTGCTTGATGGTCCAAAACTACCCACGGCCAGCGAGGCGCTCGCCTCGACCGCGCCGCCGGTCGAGGTTTCAGCCGTGCCCGGTGCGACCGGCCTTGCTCAGTCGCAGGGTCCCGCCGGTTTTGGACGCGGCCACGACTACGATGTCGAAACCGGCGTGTTCGGTGTCAAAGGTCGCGGCAGCAAGTTTGTGTATGTCTTCGACCGCTCGGCGAGCATGTCGGGCTTTGAAGGTCGCCCCCTCGCCTCGGCCAAGCGCGAGTTACTGGCGAGCCTCGAAAGCCTCCGCGGCGTGCATCAGTTTCAGGTGATCTTCTATAACCAGAAGCCGCACTTAATGACGTTCTCGCGCGATCAAGCGCCGGTGCTGCTCTTCGCCAACGACGATGGTAAGCGACTGGCCGATTCGTTCATCCGCGGCGTGACGGCTGACGGCGGTACCAATCACATCGAGGCATTACAAATGGCTCTGGCCATGCAGCCGGACGTGATCTTCTTTCTCACCGATGCCGACGAGCCACGGCTAACCAACCGCGAGCTAACGCAAATCCGCCAGCGCAACCGCGGCACGACGATCAGCACCGTCGAGTATGGCGCGGGCCCAAAGCAATCGGGTAGGTCCTTTCTGGAAGAACTCGCCGAGCAAAACGGCGGTCAGCACCGGTATGTGGATGTGACGGAGTTGCCGCGACGATAGTTTGAAGACGACGGCGCGAGCCGCTGACAGATTGCATATACTGGCGTTGGTACACCACATAGCTGGAGATACTCTCGCCATGAAGTTCCTGCCGTTGGTTGCATTTCTTGTTATCCCAGGCTACGCACTCGCCGCCGAGCCGCCGGTTACCAACTCCATCGGCATGCCCCTCGTCTTGATCCCGGCGGGCGAGTTCGAGATGGGCAATCACGACTCGGATGAGAAACTCGCCAAGACCTTCCCGCAAATCGAAGCGACGCGAATCGCGAAGCTGGGGGACGAGCGGCCGGTGCACAAGGTGCGCATCACGAAGCCGTTCTACTTCGGCGTGAACGAGGTGACGATTGGCCAGTGGAAGCAATTCCTCGAAGAGTCGAAGTATCAGCCCGAAAGCGAGCGCGATGGCACCGGGGCCTGGGGCTACAACCCGGAGATTCAGTATTTCGAAGGGCGAAACAAGAAATGGTCGTGGGCCGATCCAGGCTTCAAGCAAGCCGACGATCATCCGGTGGTGAACGTTACCTACGCCGATGCCCTCGCCTTCTGTGGCTGGCTGAGCAAAAAGGACGGCCACAAGTATCGGCTGCCCACCGAAGCTGAGTGGGAGTATGCCTGCCGGGCCGGAACGAAGACGACATTCCATAGCGGTGACGAGCCGAAGTCGCTAGTCGAAGTGGCCGCACTTTACGACGCCGAGACGGTCAAGCTCTTCCCGCAGTGGAAAGAGAATGCCTTGCCAGCGAGCGACGGCCAGCAGTTCACGGCTCCGGTGGGCAGCTACAAGCCGAACGCCTTCGGCCTGCACGACATGCACGGCAACGTGTGGGAGTGGTGCTCGGACTGGTACGGGGAGGATTACTACGCGAACTCGCCAACCGACGATCCGCAGGGCCCCGAGACCGGCCGGCAGCGGGTCCGCCGCGGCGGCTCGTGGCACACCTGGTCCTTCTACATGCGGTCGAGCTTCCGCAACTATAATTCACCGCAGACCCGCTACGTGCTGGTCGGCTTCCGCGTCGCGCGCGAGGCGGACAAGCCGTAACACACAAGCACACCTCACGCGATCCGTCGCGAACCGAGCCGCCACATGACCAACGCACTTCTCGCCGCTGCACTTGTCACGTCCTTCACTCTCGGAGCAGCACAAGACGCCGCCCCGACGCTGAAGCGATATAAGTCGGAGGACGGTAACTTCTCCGCTGAGTTCCCTGGCGTACCCAAGGCGCAGCGGGTACCAGTGGAGCCTGGCAACGAGAAAGCAGCGAAGCAAGTCCAATACGTTTTTGGGGTCGAAGATGGAGCGTACCTGGTTTCGTATCAGGACAATCCAAATCTTGAAGAGGCCGATGCGAAGGCGCAGGAGGAAGCACTGAAGACGGCGCAGGACTCGCTCGGCAAAACGTTCGGCAAGCTCTTGAGCGAGAAACCGATTCAGCTACTCGAGAAATACCCGGGCCGGGAATTTGAGTACGAAATCCCGGGCCAGAAGGGACGCTACCGCTCGCGAATGTACCTGGTGGACGGCCGGTTGTATCAAGTGATCGTCGTCGGAACCGAAGAGTTTGCGAGTTCCAAGACGGCGGAAGCAGTTCTCGATTCCTTCGCCCTTCTCCGCTGATTCGATCGGCCAGGCCGATGTTTTCTTGCCGCTCAACCGTGCTCAAGATCTTTGCTGCTGCGGCAGCGATCGTCTGCGTCGTGCTAGCCCGAAGCGCAGCTGCGGAAGACGTTGTTACGTTGCGGGGCAAGCTGCCGCACGAGCGAGTGCAGAAGCGCGGCGAGGTGGTCGATTGGGTCGGCGGGCAGATCCGCCTGCGTGGTGCCTTAGATCGCGAGGAACTCATCCCGGGCGATCGTGTGCTCGGCGTTCAGACCACCCACAGCGAAAGTGAGCAGTCGGCAAAGCGCTTGCGCCGCGAGGGAAAGCTCGACGATGCGATCAAGGCACTGTACGCGGCGAAGGCCGAGGAATCGCGTGGCTGGGTGCAGCGTGAGCTCTCAGCCGAACTTGCAGTCGCGCTCCTGGAAAGCGGCCAGCCTCATCTGGCAGGAGACGAGTTTCTCGCGATCACCACTGTCGATCCTGCTACACATCGGTTCGCCGCGATACCACTCGCCTGGGCAGTCGCCCGGCTGGAAGGACCAGCAGCGGCGCGGGCCCGTGCGTGGCTCGATTCCCAGGATTCGACCGCTCGGTTGCTCGGCGCCAGTTGGCTGCTCACCAGCGAAGACCGTTCTCGAGCGATCGCGGAACTGGAGCGATTGAGCGGCACGAGCGATCGCCGCGTCGCGGCAGCCGCGGCCATCCAGCTGTGGCGGACTCAGCTTTTGACGGTCGCACCGGACGATCTCACTCGTTGGCGGACGACCGCGAAAAAAGTTCCGGCCGAACTGCGCGGGATCGCCTGGTATCAGATCGGCGAAGCCCTCGCGCGGCAGAAGCGGCCCGAGGAGGCCGCACTCGCTTTCTTGCAGACCGCTCTGAGCTACAACCACCAGCGAGCGATGGCTGCCGATGCCATGGTAGCAGCGGCGGCACAGCTTGAATTACTGGGCCGCCAGGAGCAGGCTGCGGGACTCTACCGAGAAGTTCTGCGCGACTATGCAGCGTCTTCGGCAGCGACTGCGGCCCAAGCGAAGCTGGCAACTCTGCAAGAGCGTGCAAGGGCCTCACCGTAGCTGAATTCGCCAGAATTCAGACGCCCCACCGATTGACACCGCCCATGTCTGAATTCTGGCGAATTCAGCTACGAGTGGTGGGACGATCCAGCGCACGGGCGGCGGCTCTGTCATTTACAATAGAGGCGGCTCGCTTCGTCCCCCGCATAGGAATCTCGTGTGCAGGCGCTTACTCGCCCAAGTTGGTCTCGCTGGTTCATATTCCTCATTCTGGCGTGGCTGACCGTCGCGCTTCTGCAGTCCGTCACCATCGCCCAGCCGAACAGCGATACGTCCGCTACCACAGCCGCGGCAGCCAATTCGAGCGACGCACCAGTCGAGCGAGCGCCGCAAGGCTTCTTTCAGATTCTCTTCTCCGGCGGGCCGATCGGCGTGGCCATCATGCTGGTCCTCATCGGACTTTCCTTGACGGCCGCTTATCTGGTCTTTGAAAACCTGATGAGCATTCGCCGCCGCGAGATTGCTCCGGACGGGTTGAGCGACGAGGTGCGCACTTTGGTGGCGAGTGGTCGCATTGAGCAAGCGATCGATCAGTGTCGCGCTAGTAACAGTTACCTCGCCTGGGTCATGCAGTACGGCTTGTCCGAAGCCGACGGCGGTTGGCCCGAGATCGAAAAGGCGATGGAAGACGCCTCGGCGGAGCAGGCCGCGCGGTTGTTCCGCAAGATCGAGTACCTCGCCGTGCTGGGCAACATCGCGCCGATGGTCGGCTTGCTCGGCACTGTGGTGGGCATGCTTATCGCGTTCAAGGAAGTCGCCGATAGTGAAGGCAACGCGGGCGCGGCACAACTGGCCGAGGGGATTTATCAGGCGCTCGTCACAACGGTGGTGGGCTTGATCATCGCCATCCCGTCGCTCGGCGCGTTTGCCGTCTTTCGCAATCGAGTCGACCAGTTCGTTGCCGAAGCTTCGTACGCCGCTTTGCACGGTCTCTCGCCCCTGAAGCGCGGCCGGATCAGCGAACCGCCACGAAGTGGACCAACGCCACCGCCGCCTCCCCCTGCTCCTCCCCGGGCGGCTGGAGGACGCTGATGCAAGTGCCGCGGCTGCTGCGAACTGGCGAGGCGAGCATCAACATGACGCCGATGATCGACGTGGTGTTTCAGCTCATCATTTTCTTTCTCGTCTCGAGCCACCTCGCCAAACAAGAGGTGCAGCTCAAGTTGCCCCTACCCAAAGCAGCGAGTGGCGAGCAGGAAAGCCAATCAGACACGCCCAAGTTAACCATCAACGTGCTGGCCGACGGCACTTTGCTGCTCGCAGGGCGGCCGGTGACCGTCACTGACTTACGAACTCGACTGCGCGATCGCCTGGCCGAGCTTGGCGACGATGCCGAAGTGCGCATTCGCAGCCACCGCGACGTGCCGTACGAAAACGTCGAGCCACTGCTGGTAGCCTGTGCCAAGGCGGGCGTCTGGAATGTGACGTTCGCCGTTTACGAAGAGCACAACCAGCCGGGAGGAGGTCGCTAATGCGCACGCCGAGCAACTTCCTCGATCGCCGCACGGCTGTCGACCTGCAGCTGACGCCGATGATCGACTGCGTCTTCCTCCTGATGGTCTACTTTATCTGGTCGAGCAGCTTTGCGATCACGGAGCACCTTTTGCCGAGCCAGCTGTCGCTAGAAGATCCCTCAGCCGCGGTCGGCAGCAGTGACCTGCCGCCGCCTCCCGAAGCCGACTTCGAAGAAGTAGTCGTGCGGGTGCTGTGGGAGAATAATGAAGCACGTTGGACCGTGAACGATTCGCCAGTCGGTTCGCTGACTGAACTCCGCGGCACTCTACAGACCATCGCGAGTATCAAGCGAGATGCACCGGTCATCCTGCATCCCGATGCCAAGGCACCGCTGGGGGAAGTGATTCGCGTGTTCGACCTGTCGAGAATCGTGGGGTTCGAAAAAGTCCGCTTCGCGGCCACCGACCGATCGTGAGTGCCTGCCGATGTCTCTGAATGCCTGGGTGAAAACGCTCGCAACGGCCGTGCTTGCCGTGCTGCCGCTCACGCTGCTGGCCGACGAGCAGAACGCCCAGTTCCTCGAGGCACTGCGCCAGAGACAGCTGTTCGAACTTGCCGAAAAGCACTGCCGCGATGCCTTGGCCGATCGCCGTTTGCCCGCCGCCGAACGGGCGGATCTGACGGTTGAACTTATTCGGACGCTCGCACTGCACGCTCTCAACATTCCGCCCGACGAGCGAGCCGAGCGCTGGCAGGCAGCACGCAAGGCGGCGAGCGACTTTCTGGCGGGCGGCGAGGCAGCGCCGCGAGCCGTTCTCGTGCGCGTGCAGGATGCGCTGACGTTGCTAGCGCAAGGCGAACTTGGCCGGCAAGAGAACGACGTAGGTGTGCTGTCGCCCTCGGGCAAGTACCAGGCACTCGCCGCGCTGCGGGAAGCGAGCACGCTGCTCGAAGCACTCGACAAGCAACTGGCTCGCGACATCCCGCACCGCCGCCGCACTCCTCCGCAAAACGGCGATCTGTCGGCGGACGAACTCTTCTCGCTGCATCAGCAGGTCCGCCAGCAATCGGCCCGGGCATTGCGCAATCGCGCTTTGCTGTACGAGACCGGCAGCGAGGACCGGCTCTCGCTGCTTTTGTCGGCCACTCAAGTGCTTGAGCAACTACTGCGCGAGCTGCCTGCGGAGGATGAGCTTGCTGGCGAGACAAACTTGCAACTGGCATTCTGCAAGCGGCTTCTCGGCGATAGGGCCGCAGCCCGCGACTTGCTCACTTCGATTGAGGAGGGAGAATATGACGCCCAAGCAGCCGAGCAGGCCCAAGCCGAACGCATTCGCCTGGAACTGGCCGACGATCAGCGAGCGGAAGCAATCCGGTTACTTGAAAAGGCTCCCGCCGCGGGCAACCTGCCCGATCTCGATCTCGTCCGGCTCGAGATCGAGCTGGACAAACTGCAATCGTTACAGGCAAGCAACAACGCGGCCGAACGCCAGCAGGTTGAGAAGTCGATCGAATCGCTCGCTCAAGTCATCACGCAGCGGCATGGCCCCTACTGGGGTCGCCGAGCCGACCAACTGGTGGCGAATTTATTGACAACGTCCGGGGGCGCCGGAACCACCGCAATCTTGTCTCGAGCTGCCGACAGCTTGTACCTGAAGGGAGAGTTCGACCAAGCCATCGCCGCTTATGAGCAGGCGGCCTCGCGAGCAAGCGAGGCTGCCGATCCGGAATCGGCTTTTCAGCTCCGCTACAAGGCCGGGCTCGTGCAGCAAGAGCGGCGCCAGTTTGCCGATGCCGCCCGTCGGCTGCGAGAGCTTGCCCTCGGATTGCGAACGCACTCGAAGGCCAGCCAAGCGCATCTACTCGCCGCTTGGAATGCGGCTCAAGCGGTGCGTCACGACCCGCCGGCCGCAACGCTCTACGGCGAGCTGCTCGAAGAGCATGCAAGGACCTGGCCGGCAGCAGCCTCGCTCGGGCAGGCTCAACTTTGGCTGGGTGAACTGCGAGAGTCGCAGCGCCGGCCGCTCGAAGCAGCCGAGGCGTACACCCGCGTACCGCCAGACTCAGAGCACTTCCCAGCCGCGGTGGTTGGTGCTGCCAGGTCGTGGACTCAAACCTTTCAGCAGCAGCGCGCAGCCGGGGAAGTCGATCGCGCGCAGCTCGCCGCTGCCCTGAACTTCTTCACGTCTGCGGCAGGGCTTGAGGCGGGCGATAAGCGGGCGCTGCGTGAGGCGGAGCGGCAAGCGGCCCTCACGGCGGCTGAGCTGACGCTCGACTTCGGCGCTGGCAGCGCTGCTCAGGCCGAATCACTACTTCGCGCGGCACTCTCGAGATCGTCCGATGCACCCGAAGCCTGGCGAGCGGCAGTCAGTACTCGCCTGATCGTGGCAGTCGCAGCCCAGCCGGGCAAGCGCCGCGACGCTCAGGAACTTCTCGCAGAAGCGGCCGCTGCCTCACCGGCCCAGCAGTTACAAATGGTCGCCGGGCTGGCCGACGTCGTGAAGAAGTCCGCGGCCAACGAACGGCCAGCAGTGGCGACGCTGCTGCTGGAAGCGATTGAATCGCTCTCACGAGACCGGTCACAGCTCGATCGATCTGCCCAGGTGCAGCTGGATCAGATTCACGCCGATGCATTACTCGCCGCGGGCCGGGCGAGCGAGGCACTGAACTTGATGGCTCGGCTGGCGCGCGAGAACCCGGATAGCGGGCAGATCCAGGAACGACATGCATCGATTCTGGTCGAAGTGGGAGACCCGAAGGCGCTGCAACAAGGGCTCGACGAGTGGCGGAAGATCGCCGCCCGTTCCAAGCCGCGAACCGAGCGCTGGCTGCGAGCCAAGTACTCCGTGGCGCTGGCCCAGTTCAAGCTCGGCGACGTCGCTGGCGCAACGACGCTACTGCGTTACATGCTCGAAACGCCGCCGGGATTGAAAGGCTCGGCGTGGCAGGAGCGGTATGAGGCGCTGCTGACGCGGTGTCGGCAAGTGAATGGCAGTGCAAAGTAAGGGATAACGGAAGGCATCAAGTCGATCGAGATCAAGCCGCGCAGCGGCGAAATTCATTAGCCGTGGGCGTGAGCCCACGGTCGTCGTCGCCGCAAGCTTGCGAGCCCCGAATGGGGCGACATTCCTGGTGTGGTGAGAAATGCCGCCCCACTCGGGGCTGTTGTTCGCATTGCGTTTTCCTTCCACCCACGGGCTTACGCCCGTGGCTAGTGAATGGCGCCGCTGCGCGGCTCATTCCAATCGGCTTATCACGCCTGTCACTTGTGTGAACGCTGTTTGGTCATCACACCACAACCTCGCCCTCACTCGCCGTCTTCTGGGCGAACAACTCCGATAACCGGCGCGTCATCGGGCCGGTTTCACCGCGGCCGATCGTGCGGCCATCGACTTGGGTGACCGGTGCGAGTTCTCCCATCGTGCCAGTGCAGAACATTTCGTCGGCCCGGTAGATTTCGGCCTGTGTGAAGTCCCGTTGTTCGGCGCGAATGTCGTTCTCGCGGCAAATCTGCAGTACGCAGTCACGCGTGATTCCTTCCGGGCAGGCGACGAGCCGACTCGTAATCACCACGTCGCCGGTCACGATGAACACATGCGTCGCGTTCGTCTCGGCGACGAAGCCGCGGGTGTCGAGCATCAGGGCGTCGTCCGCGCCGGCTGCGTTGGCTTCGATCTTCGCGAGAATCGACTGGATGAGATTGTTGTGGTGGATCTTGGGGTCGAGGCAATCGGGCGGAAAACGGCGGATGCTGCTCGTCATCAGCCGAATGCCGCTCTTGTCATAGACGGGGGGCTTGTGCTCGGCGAGCACAATCAGCGTCGACCCGGCCTGATTCAGTCGCGGGTCCATGCCGCTGGTCACCTTCACGCCACGAGTGAGCGTCAGGCGAATGTGCACTCCGTCGAGCATTTCGTTCGCTGCGAGCGTGCGGCGGATCTGCTCGATAATTTCGTCCTGGCTCGGGATCTGCGCGAAGGCGAGCGCTTGGGCCGAGTGCTTGAGTCGCTCCAGGTGCTCGTGCAGCCGAAAGATGCGGCCGTTGTACAGTCGCAATCCTTCCCAGACCGCATCGCCACCTTGCACGACCGAGTCGAACGGGCTGACGCCGGCCTCGTCCCGATGCACGAGCCGGCCGTTGATGTTGACGATCAGATTGCGGTTCTTTTCGTTGAATTGCTGGAGCATGATGACCGCCTTAGCCGGAAGCTAATAGCTTCCGGAGAAGAGCGAGAGGAGGTGGTTTGGAAGTGGTGTGCGGAGGAGGTTTTGGTTCGGCGTCGATTGGCGATGGTTGAGGCGCGCTGTTGTGCTCCGGAAGCTGTTAGCTTCTGGCTAAGGGACGAGTCGTTTCGGATGTAATTGCTCGTAGCAGGCGAGGCATTCTTCGTAGACGCCCCGCAGATGCTCGGGGACTTCATCCTGCTTCGCACGGTACGGAGCGAACGTTGTCGAGTGCATTACCTCGGTGTACCAGTGGGGGGCCCAGATGCCGTCGGTATCACGCAGGCCGGCGGGCCAGTCGAGCATGGCTTCATCGAACGGTACGTTTAGCGATTCACAAAGCCTGCCGAGCATCAACCGCGGGTTCTCGAGCACGTCGCGGGCGTCAATGATGGGAGGCTGCTGGTCGGTGTTACTTCGCACCCAGTCGTAGATCGCCAGTTGCTGTGGAAAGCCGAGGTCGAGCGCTGTCGGCTCGTAATTCTTCTTCAAATAAGAAGTGAGCACTTCACGTGGATCGCGAATCAGGAAGCAGTTGGTCACCTGAGCCAGCCACGAGCGATCGACATCGGGCAGCAGGTGGTGGGTCATCTGCTTCTGATAGAAGATTGCCCTCCCCTGTGACACCGGCCCCGTAAGCCACTGAGCTACCTTGGCTGCATCGTTCTCTTGATGGGTAATGATTTCGGCAGCGAGCGGATGATCAGCGCCGGTCGTCTTCAGGTAGTAGGCATAGAACGGCTCATCGCAGACAAACGTATCAGGCCGGTTGCCCCAGGAGCGCATCATCGCCGTCGAGATGTTGCGCGGGCCAGACCACATGGCAAGGCGAAGCGGCTGGGCGGGAGCGGAGTGCGTCATAGCGGTGCTCGCGACGGATCGGAGTGCTGCGCGGATATTGTGACCGGGCGACGCGCCGCAGGGTAGGCTTCTAGGCGTGCACTTGATGAATGCGGCTATTTCTGTCTTGGCCGCACATTGACATATATTCAAGAGTTTTGTACAACATTGTCCATAATCCACCCGTCGATTCGAAGCGGCGCCGGTGCGGATCATGTTGCGCACGATCGCAGCGCGGCTCCGAGCCCGCTCAGGTGCCGTTGCCGCGGTCTCAGACTGAGTAAGTGGCAATTTCCCGTCCGTTGACCCATTTGAAACAAGGTGTTGTGCCGCTCGAATAAAGGGTTGTGAAAAGTAACGCCCTATTTAGCGGTTGTCGCTTACGCCACAAGCACTTGCGGCGATTTCGCGAGCCGCGCAAGGGGTTGTACGCGCCTCTAGTAGAACGAAAACATAATTCCAGGAGCTATTGCGGGTTTTTTGCCCTAGACGAAAGCGACCTGGCAGCCAACAATGACCACAGTTCATCCTCCGCGCTTTGGCCACTGGCCATCTTTCGCTATGGATCACTGCCAGGTCCATTGGCTGTCTTAACCACGCACGCTGCGTGGGAGCAATCGGTCCTGGGACTTTCCCACAGGGACTGACATGACGTTTGAGAATTTAGGTTTGAATGAATCGCTGCTGCGCGCTGTGGCAGCCGAAGGCTACGCATCCCCGACGCCGATCCAGGCGCAGTCGATTCCGCACCTGGCGGAAGGACGCGACCTGCTGGGCGTGGCCCAGACCGGAACGGGCAAGACGGCTGCGTTCGCGCTACCCATTTTGCATCGCCTGAACGGTAAAAAGCGGCCGCAAGAACCGCGCCGCAAGCCGCGCGTATTGGTGCTTGCTCCGACCCGCGAACTAGCTTGCCAGATTGGCGAGAGCTTCTCGGTCTACGGCCGAGGTAGCGGCCTGCGCCACACGCTGGTGTACGGCGGCGTCGGCCAGGTGCCGCAGGTGCGAGCCCTGCGCAGCGGTGTGGATATTGTCATCGCCACGCCAGGTCGACTCGTCGACTTGATCAACCAGGGCTACGCCGATCTGAGCGGCATCGAGATCTTCGTCCTCGACGAAGCCGACCGCATGTTCGACATGGGCTTTCTCCCCGACATGCGCCGCGTGATCGATCGCCTGCCGAAGCAGCGCCAGACGGTGCTGTTTTCCGCGACCATGCCCGAGCCGATCGAAAAGCTGGCCCAGCAGATCCTGCACAAGCCGGTGCAAGTTCGCATCGCGCCGGTGAAGAAGACGACCGAGTTGATCGACGAATCGCTCTATTTCGTCCCCCAGAAGCAAAAGACCAAGCTGCTCACGCACCTGCTGCACGGCGAGGAAGTGTTGCGCTCGATTGTGTTCACGCGCACCAAGCACGGCGCCGATCGGGTGACACGGGACCTGCAGAAGGCTGGCATCACAGCCGAGGCAATTCACGGCAACAAGAGTCAAAACTTCCGGCAGCGAGTGCTCGCTGGGTTCAAGGCCAACAAGCTGCAGGTGCTGGTCGCTACCGACCTGGCAGCGCGAGGCATCGATGTCGACGGCGTGACGCATGTCTTCAACTTCGACTTGCCGCAAGAACCGGAGACGTACGTGCACCGCATCGGTCGCACGGGGCGTGCGGGTTCGAGCGGAACTGCGATTGCCTTCTGCGATGCCGAAGAGCGGTCGTTACTGCGAAGTATCGAGAAGTTCATCCAGCGGCGGATGCGCATCGAAAGCAAGCTGCCTGCTGGCATCGTGCGCCACGAGCATGAGCGGGAGCACCAACGCGAGCCGCGTGAAGCGTCTCATCCGCGCGAGCGGGGGGAAAACCGCAAACCCGCTGGGCGTCATCCTGCCGAGCGCGGTCCGCGGTCGCAGGAATCTGCGCCAGCGACAGGTGAAGCGCCTCGCAATCGCTTCCGCAAGGGAAAAACCTCGCGGGCGGCTGCCCTTCACCGGGCGACCGAGAAGCGTAATATGCAGGCTGCCGCCAAAACGGCGGGTGCGCGGAAGTGGAAACGCAAACCTTCGGCGAACCAAAAGCCGGCTGGGGCTGTCCGCTAATTGCCGCAGGCGACGCAAGAGTGGTGTGCGGATTGCATTGGCAGTCCGCGTAGCTGGA
>Ga0164290_1000914_pt1 | contig 66990 bp, 59 predicted proteins | sample Micstemetagenome_FD_108782 | JGI IMG/M metagenome (GOLD analysis project Ga0164290, IMG submission 108782) | Contaminated culture microbial community from soil near Moab, Utah, USA - Microcoleus steenstrupii SON62 (Illumina Assembly) | ecosystem: Environmental > Terrestrial > Soil > Soil crust...
CAGGCCGTTCTTCGCGGTCGACCTTGATGCAGATGAAATTGGCGTTCAGTTCACTGGCAATTTCGGCATTCTCGAAGCTCTCGTGCTCCATCACGTGGCACCAGTGGCAGGCGGAATAGCCGACCGACAGGAAGATCGGCTTGTTCTCGGCCCGTGACCGTTCGAGTGCCTCAGGCCCCCATGGATACCAGTCCACGGGATTGTTCTGGTGCTGCAACAGGTAGGGACTGGTTTCGCGCGCAAGTCGGTTGGCCATGATGGTCTGCTCCAGCCGCGACGAAGCGGGTCCGCCAACTCGAAGCCGCTGCAAGGGACTCAATGTTAAGCGGCGAATCCTGCCTGCGGTCTGTTTAGGTAGTAGAGTACCGATAGCAGGTCGCTTGCAATCCATTTGCCTGCACACAGCACTGCTCTGTCGCCCGCGGTCTTTGCGGTGATTACCTGCCGGGTCTAGCCCTTGGCAAAGAGGATGTCGCCTCCTACGATGACCGAGGCAAAGAGAATGCCGGCTAGGTAAGCCAGGCAAAATCAACCGTGGCACGGCCTGCGATTAGCACTAGATCAAATTACGAATCAAGGGCTGCCTCCTTGGCAACCGATATGAAGCCTGTCCAAAGCTTCATGGAGGAGGCAGCGGAACAAGAAACATCGATACAACCTTCGGCTGTTATTCCGACTGAGGGACCAACATTTCCGGGATAGCCTAGGTCACCAAACGGCAAGTGCAGAAGCACGCCAGACCTCGCTAATCTCCCAGCGACTCCATCCGTCGCAGTCAGCCGAAGGTTTTAAACACTGCCAGGCTCGGGCCGCAAGACGCGACCCGAGCCTTGGTTTTTTCTTGGCCCGTTTCCAAGCGTCAACGGCAGTCGACCGCCCCGAGCCAACGGGTACGACGAGAGAGGCCAAACTGGTCTGTCAGCCGCCAGTCGGAGCGTCAGCGGATTCGGCCTGAGCGACCGGCTGGCTGTGCGAACTGCGTTTGATCATCGTCACTTCATTCCCCTCAGCGTTGAAGCGAACTTCGTCCATGAAGGTCTTCATCAGCAGCAAGCCGCGTCCGCTCACCTTCTCGATATTCTCCGGATCGGTCGGGTCGGGGAGCTTCGTGGGATCAAACCCTCGACCTTCATCGCGAACGACAAACTGCGCCTGATCACTGGCAACGCGCACGTTGACTGTCAACCTTCGGTTCGCGTACGGCGCCGTGGTGGTCCGCTCAGCGAGCAGCGCCTGATAAGCGTCGGAGTCTCCCTCGCGTTGCTCGCTCGTCAGCTCAAGATTGCCGTGGTACATCCCATTGCGCAGCGATTCTTCTAAGGCAATGCAAATGCGGATCAGATCTGATTCGTCGCACAAGCCGATGCTGCGAAGCAAAGTTTGTACGTAGTCGATGAGTGACGGGATGAGCGTGGGATCGTTGCTTAAAGCGAACGTAAAGTCACCATGTTTCAAACAGCCGAGCAATTGCTCCTGAGAGCGTTTGTCGCGCGATACTGCCAAAACATCAAGCACCGTTTCTTGCAGCAACTGGTGCAGGGCGCTCTTTGGCACGTAACTCGTAGCGCCGGCGTGAAGCGCTTCGACGGCGATCTCCTCGCTTCCTTTCCCCGTCATCAGAATGATGGGAACACGGGGATACTGACGATGAATCGACGACACCAGGTCGAGGCCGTTCATCCCCGGCATAATTAGATCGGTGACGACCAAGGCCGGCGCTGCAGCGTCAATCTTCTGCAGCGCTTCTTCGCCATTGGCCGCGAACTCGACAGTCAGTCCGGGTGAGCGGGAAAGCAGTCCGCCGACCAGGCGGCGATCGACCGCCGAGTCGTCGACTACCAAAACGGTAGGCATGCCAATACCTCACCCAGACGCCCTGTTCCGAAAACCTCTTCCGCGGCGGATTCCCAACCCGCCGCTCGCAGTGCGTAACGATACCGAACGCACCGCGGAACGCAACCGTTCGCCTCAGGTCGGCTGAGTCGCGGACCCGTTCGAACCATCGACCTGCAGCGGATTCTCACGTTGCTTGACGAGCGTGACCTCATTTCCGCGCTCGTTGTAGCGTACTTCATCCATAAACGACCGCATGATCAACAGGCCGCGTCCCAGGTCGGGATCCAACTTTTCTACCGATTTTGCCACCTTCGCAGACGCTGGGTCAAAGCCAGGCCCCTCGTCATGAACGGCGATTTCAATACGATCGGAGTCGATCGCCACCCGCACCTGCACCCGCCGGTCGCAATACGGAGACTCCTGCCGCCGCTGTTGGCAGATGTCTTCCTTTCTACCCGCCAGCAGCGACTCGCGCGTGTCCTGCATCTTCTCGAACGAGATCTCCAGGTTGCCACGGTACATGGCGTTGAGCAGTGCTTCTTTCAGCGCGGCTCCCACCCGAAACCGCCCGGTCGCATCGGTGAGCGTCATGCCCGAGATCATCTGTTGCACCAGGTCGACCAGCGGATCGATCAGCGCCGGATCGTTGTCGAGCTCGAAAGCGAATCGACAACCACGCAGACAAGCGATCAGGCGTTCATAGGTTCGGTCCGCTCGGACCATCGCCAGCGTCTCGTCGATGGTATTGACCAGCCGATCCCCGAGTTGCGACTTTGGAATGTAGTTGGCAGCGCCGCGTTGCAGTGCTTCAACGGCAAGTGCTTCACTTCCTTGGCCCGTCATCAAAATGACCGGCAGACCCGGATGCCGCACTCGCACCGCCGCGACGAGTTCCAGTCCGCCGCGCCCGGGCATTTGCATGTCGGTCAGCACGACATCGGGACGCTTCTCCTGGAGCTTGTCGAGCGCCTGCTGGCCGTCCTCAGCAAACTCCACTTCAAAGTTTCCGGATCGCTGCAGCAAGCCTCCAACGAATCGGCGATCCACACTGGAGTCGTCCACCACCAGAATACTCGACATGGCTGATTTCCTCCGCTACGAACTCTCCATCACGCTACCCGCGAAGATACTCGTGTAAGTGCGGCAGCAGAGCGGCATAGTGCCGCTGCAGCTCTGCATACTTCTCTTCCACACCCTCAAGTATCTTTTGCGCTCCCAGCTCCTCGAGCGCGAGTGCCCGATCGAAAACCGCTTGAGCGCCAAAGTAACGCATCGACCCCTTGATTGTATGGGCCGCTCGGTTCAATAGCTCGTAATTTTCAGCATCGATGGCTTGCCGGATTTCAGCCATTCGCACGGGCCCTTCTTCCAGGAACGCTTCCACGATGTCGTGCAGCAAAGCCTCATCGCCACCGCACACCTTGCGGGCCACTTCCCAGTCGACCACCTGATCGCTCGCATCCTGCACGTCCGGTGTCTCAGCCTCATCCGGACTCGCCATTCCATCGCCGAGCACCGCTCGCACTGCTGCCCAGAGCGTGCGTTCTCGAACCGGCTTCGACACATATTCATCCATGCCCGCTTCCAGGCACCGCTCGCGGTCCCCTTTCAAAGCATGAGCCGTCATGGCGATGATCGGCATATGGCCGCCGCGGATTTTCTCGCGTTCGCGGATCTTCCGCGTCGCCTCCAAACCATCGATCTGCGGCATTTGCACGTCCATCAGCACCAGATCGAACGAGCCCTGCTCCAGCGCGGCCAGCGCCTCGGCGCCGTTCACGGCCGGATGAACTCGATGCCCATAGCGCTCCAGCAGAGCCGTCGCCAGCCGCTGATTCACCAGGCTGTCTTCGGCCAGCAGGATGTTAAGCGGCCGGTTCGGTCGGTAATGACCGTCTCCGTCGTCTGGTCGCCTTACAAGCGCCGGCGTGATCTCCAGCGTGGCCACGATCGCATCGAACAGCTCCGACTGCTTTACGGGCTTCGACAGTCGCTGCGAGACACAAAGTCGATCACAGCGGTCACTATCTTCGGGTCGATCCAACGAAGTAAGCAGGATTACTCTCGTGTCCGCCAGACGAGCGTCATCGCGGATCATCTCAATCAAAGTGAGGCCATCGCCGCCGGGCATGTTGCGGTCGGTCAGCACCAATTCGAACGGCCGGCCTCGATCGTACGCCTCGCGCATCAAAGTCATCGCCTGCGTTGCACTCGAGCAGACGGCTGGAATCAGTTGCCATTGCTGGAGCATCTCTTCCACGATCCGGCGGTTCGTGGCGTTGTCGTCCACAACCAAGGCCCGAGTCCCCCGGACTGCCACGCGCGGAGACGGATCGACTTGCGGTTCCGAGCAGCGTTCGAAATGGGCACTGAAATAGAATCGGCTTCCTTCGCCTACTTCGCTTTCCACCCAAACCTGTCCGCCCATCAACTCCACGATCCGCTGCACAATCGCCAGGCCCAGCCCCGTGCCGCCGTACTGCCGCGTGGTTGACGAATCGGCTTGCTCGAACGGCTCAAAAATCTTGGCGAGCTTCTCGCGCGGTATGCCGATGCCCGTATCGCGCACACAGAACCGCAGTTCGATGTCGGCTTTGTATTCCTTATGCGCATGAACGCTCACCACGATCTCGCCTTTCGCAGTGAACTTGATCGCATTGCCGACCAGGTTCACGACCACCTGCCGCAACCGCCCACAATCTCCCAGTACCCAGTCCGGCGCATCGGCTGCCACATCGAGGGCCAGTTCCAATTCCTTGTCGTGCGCTCGCAAGGCGAGTGTCTTGAGCGCGTCGCCAAGGCACTCGCGAATCGACATCGGCGCCCGTTCAAGTTCCAGCTTGCCCGACTCGACCTTCGAGAAGTCGAGCACGTCGTTAATCACCTGCAGCAGCGATTCGCCCGACTGTAGCACCATCCGCAAGTACTCGGCCTGCTTCGGCTGCAGCGGCGAGTGCAGCACAAGCTCTGTCATGCCGATGATGGCGTTCATCGGCGTGCGAACTTCGTGGCTCATGTTCGCCAGGAATTGGCTCTTCGCCTGGTTCGCTGAGTCGGCTTGTTGCTTGGCCGCTTTGAGCTCCTGCTCGGTGTGCTTCTGCCGGGTAATGTCGATAATGAAGCAGATGCACTCGTTCGTGGCCTCGTCCAACCGAGCGGCGCCGATCAGAATCGGCACCCGCATGCCCGTCTTGTGGAAGAACTCCTTCTCAAACGGCTCGCAGAAACCTCGCTCGTGGATCTGCTGCAGCGCCGCCAGGTCCCCTTCGCGATATTCGGGCGGGGTGAGCATGTCCCAACGCAACTCGCCCGACGCCACTTCCTCGCGCGTGTGGCCGATGATGCGGAGGAACTCGTCGTTCGTGTCGAGGATCCGACCATCAAGATCGGCCACCATGATGCCGATCAGGCTCGATTGCACGAGCTTGCGAAAGCGGGCGTCGCTCTTATGGGCTGCCTCTTCGCTTCGGATGCGCTGCGTTACATCCCAGAACATCCCCTGCACACCGCAGATGCGACCGCTGGCATCGTAGACCGGCGCCTTGAGCACCTGCACGTAGAGCTTCTCGCCTGTGTCGGGCTTGAAGTAGGCTTCCACATCTTCGAGCGTGGCACCACTGACCAGCACGTGCTCATCATCGCGGCGGTACTTGTCGCACTGATGCTCCGGGAAGAAATCGTAGTCGGTGTGATTGAGAATCTGCTCAATGGGCATCCCGAGCGTATTGCAGAACCGCTGGTTAGCCGACACAAACCTGCCGAAGCAATCCTTGCGGAACACATTCAGCGGCAGACTCTCGACAAGCGACTTATACGCCGCTTCCGATTCCTTCAGCGCCTGCTCGGCGGCCTCGCGCTTCGTGATCTGGGCCTTGAACTCCTCGACGCTGTGACTCTCCAGCAAGCGCGGCAGTACCGGAATCAAAGAAGCAACCGTGGTCCAGGCGACAACGGCCATCAGAACCTTCGCCGCAACAATCAAGCCATAGGCTGGCCACCAGTAGGCCACTGCGTCGAGCAGATGTAACGTTCCGCCCAAGAGCAGAAAGAAGACGAACAACCACAAGGCTCGCGAGAGGCCCAGGTGATGTCGCCGGATGCCATAGACGATCAGCAAGATCGGAATCGCCACAAACGCCGACCAGCTCGCCAGGTCGGCGATCACCTGGATCGTCCCCAGCGACGACACTTCCGTGGAACTGCTTTCCCACAGGGGCGGTGCGTCCGCAGCTAGGAGCGTGCGCGTCCAGAATTGCCACATCGTGGCATACTCCTTCCCTCAGCCGCCTGCCACGGGCAATCTGCACGAGCCCCGAATGGGCGAAAGGAGAAGCTAGGCGATCATCATCCTTCAGGCCCAACCGAATGCGACTGGCCGGATGCTGTCACGCCTCAAAACCATTACTCGCAGCAACTTGCCCGCTGCCTCGACGCCTTGAGTCTAGTCATGCCAGCACAGCGGGGCAACGTACGAATGGCATCTCTCTATGCGGCCGACAATCTCACCCGCCCCGGCGAGCGGGACGCATAAGCGTCCCGGTAAACCTCCCCTACGCCTTGCCACGCTCAAACGGAGTTGTCCAAGGCTGTAGCTCTGCCCCGCTCGCCCGCGTCTCCACCGCGCGCACCCACAACCGCTGGTCCACGTCGGACGGCACCGCAAAGTTCCTGCGCGCTGTCACCGGGAAGCTAACGCATCCCGCTCGCCACAACCCATCCGCCGAATGAATTGCCCGAGTTACTAGACCCGACAAGGCTTCGGCACAACCCGAAATACAACCCCTTGCGCAAGCAGCTTAAATCAGTAAAGCACCTGCCATACAACGACTTATAAAAATTCGGCTCCCTTTGTTCACAACCTCTTTTCGCGCTCCACAACCATTAGACCCACAATACCACCGGAGAGGGGCCCGCGGAGCAATTACAGCACCTCCGCAAAGGGAGCCAATCACCAGATTGCCAAATAACAAATCTCGCGGCGCAAGTACCCTCGGCAGCCACCAGCGCAGCAGCGAACGCCCCACGGCAACATAGTCGCCGAAGAGTCACGAATAGCAGACTCTACACCGTTTTTATAATTTTGTCAATAAGTAAAAACGAGAAGGCAAGCACTTGCGCTGGTCGGGGCCAGGGGAAGCACAATCGTCTCATGGATGAAAACCATCGCGACCGCCTAGTGAAGTGGCAGACTCTACTAGTCCCCGGACTCGGGCCGATCGAGCGAGTTGTCGCTGTATTCACAATTGGTCCGCCGCTAGAACGATTGCCTTTCGCCAGCTTCAAAGTGAAAGTGATCGAAAGGGCTGATGGGAGTCTCTTTGGGGTACCGAATGTCGCGGTCCGAACCGCCGATGGCACGCCGGATTGGATTGGCGGTTTTGGAAAGACCGTGGATGAGGCGCTCGCCGAATGCCTGACTTACTTTCTGGGTACTGTCGACGACCGCGCGAAGGCCGACTTGTTCGAGGAAGACTTCGAAGGGCAAACCCCACTGAGTTCTGAGGCCAATCTATGAATCTCCGCTTCGGCATTCGTGACTTGCTTTGGGCAATGATCGTACTGGCGATGGGACTTGGATGGTGGGGAGATCGCTGGCAACTGTGTTATCGCTACGACAACTTCATTCGCGAGCGTTACAACTACAAGCACATGTCGGGGCCGTATCCAGCCGACTTCTTCCTCGACCCGCACGACCATATCGACAGTCTTGAGCAAGCGCTCGCACAAGCAGAGAGAAGGCTGGCAGAGTGCGAAGAACGGAGGGGTAAATAATCCGTGACCGCATCGCTGCTGGGTGTAAGGACGTCTCAAACCGCCGGTATACCCCAAAGAGGCCGCAATTCGGCCCGGGGGCGGGCCGCCGCGTTGACTCGGCTTGCCCCGCTTCTAGAATGCACTACTTAACACGAAACGCTTGCCCCGAAAGGGTTTTCGACATGTCCGATCGCTGGCTGACGGCCTTGCCGGTCTATAACGAGGCCGCCCATGTGAACGGCGTGCTGGACGAGGTCCGCCGCTACTGCCAGCAGGTGCTGGTGGTCGACGACGGCTCGACCGATGGCACCTCCGAACTGCTGCGCCAGCGAAGCGACGTGCAGGTCGTCACCCATGCGAAGAACCGCGGCTATGGCGCCGCTCTGCTGACCGCCTTTTCCTACGCCCAGGAGCACGGCTACGAGAAGCTGGTGCTCATCGATTGCGACGGCCAGCACGAGCCGCAGCGCATTCCGCTGTTCTTCGAAGCTCTGACGCCCGGCATCGACATCGTTTCGGGCAGCCGCTACCTGCAGCAGTTCGAAGGGGACAGCCGCCCACCGGAACAGCGTCGCCGGATCAACGAGCAGGTGACCGCCGAGATCAACCGCCGCCTCGGCCTGCAACTGACCGACGCGTTTTGTGGCTTCAAGTGTTATCGCGTCTCGAAGCTCAGCAAGCTGCACATCTCCGAAGCCGGCTACGCCATGCCGCTCGAAGTGTGGGTGCAGGCGGCAGCCGCGGGGCTCAAAGTGGTCGAGCTGCCAGTGCCGCTGATCTATCTCGACGAGAAGCGCTCGTTCGGCGGCGTGCTGGATGATGCTCAGACTCGGCTGGAGTACTATCACCTAACGCTCGACCGGGCCGTCGCGGCGCTCGACAACCCGGGCAAGTTCTGCATGAGCCCGGTGCTGCTCGATCAGCTCACGCTCGGCGAGCCAGCCCTGACCGATGCCCGCGTGGGAGATAACGTGGGATGACCGCCGAGCCCGACGCGATCCGCTATCGGCGGATTCGTGCTCCGCGCGAGGATGGTCAAGCGCTCATCGATCCGCCGTTTGGAGTGGCGCTGCAGCAGTTGCACTCTTGGCAAGCTGACAGCGCCTCCGCGCCGCTCGAGCATCTCGAGGCCTGCGGCAAATCTTTCGCTGAACTCTCGCACGAGGCTCGGGCTGAGCTGGTGCAGCTGGCGACTGAATACACGTCGCAGTATCGCGACGTCGATCGCTCTGCGACTTCCGCGGCAAGCTCGCGGCCGATCGTCCTCGCCGGCCATCAGCCGACGCTCTTTCATCCGGGCGTATGGTTCAAGAACTTTGCTCTCTCCCGGCTCGCAGAGCAGGGGGGCGCGACGGCAGTGAATCTGGTTGTTGACAACGACACGCTTCGCAGCCCCTCGATCCGCGTCCCAACTGGCTCGGTCGACTCGCCGCTGTTCTCGAATGTGGCGTTTGACGAGACGGCCGCGGAAGTGGCCTTCGAGGAACGACCACTCCTTCGCGGCGAGCTGTTCGATTCGTTCGCAGATCGCGTTCAGGAGGCCTTTCAGCCATTCTTGTGCGCAGTGTCGACTTCGGCTGCATCGTACACGCCGCTGGTGGAGCGGCTGTGGCCGCTCGCTCAACAGGCGCGCAATCGCTCTAACGAGAAGACGAGTCTTGGCTGGATCCTGGCGGAAGCTAGGCACCGGCTGGAAGGTGAACTGGATCTGCGGACGTTAGAACTGCCGCTTAGCACGCTTTGTGATGGCCAGGCATTTCGCTGGTTCGCGGTTTACCTGCTCGCGGAACTACCGCGATTGGCGAATGATTACAACTCGATGTTGGCCGAGTATCGACTGGTGAATCACGTTCGTAGCCGATCGCATCCGGTGCCGGATCTGGCTCAGCAAGAAGATTGGCTCGAAGCGCCGTTTTGGATTTGGTCGACCGATAATCCGCGGCGGCGGCATTTGTTTGCGCGCCCAACGGCAAAAGGGATCGAGGTCACCGATCGAGCCGGGCTCATGGAGATGTTGCCCCTGCAACCAGACGGTGATGCAGCAGCGGCTGTCGAAGCGCTCGGCAAGCTGCGGGAGCGAGGCATCAAGATTCGGCCGCGGGCGCTCGTTACGACGATGTTCAGCCGGGTCCTGGCGAGCGATCTGTTTTTGCATGGCATTGGCGGCGCGAAGTACGACGAGTTGACCGACGCAATCATCCGCCGCTTCTTCGGCCTCGAGCCGCCGCTGTTTTTGACCGTAACGGCGACGTTTCAACTCCCCATCGCCCGGCCGACACTCTCCGTCGACGACCTGCGACAGCATCAGCAGCGGCTGCGGGAGCTGGATTATCATCCCGAGCGGTTTGCGGAGCAGGTTGCGAGCGACGCTCAGGCAGAATTCGCGCGACTTGCTGGAGTGAAGCAGGAACTGCTGCGACAGCTGCCCGCGCTACGGGCGAGCGAGCGTTCGCTGAAGGCCTGGCACGATCAGGTGGCGGCGACGAACCAGGCGCTAGCTACGTTGCTAAGCGAGCATCGAGCCCAATGGACCACCGATCAGCCGCGGCTGGCCGAGCAACTGCTCGCGGCCCAGCGGCTCGGCTCGCGCGAGTTTTCGTTGGCGCTGTTTCCGGCGGAGACGCTGCCCGAGCAGCTAAAGCAGCTCTCGCGAGCCAACCCTTAGCCGGGAGCAAACTTGCTCCCGGAGAAGAGCAGGGGGATGACCTTCGGCGAGGGAACGTCTGCGCGCCGTTCTCCGGAGCGTGGTTACGCTCCGGCTAAAGACGAACCTTTGAATCACGCGATGCCGCGATTCTTCAGCTCGCCGAGGACGTTCTGCACGATGCGGGCGATCTGCTCCGAGTCGACACCGGTCCCGACCGGGCAGCCGCCAATCGGCTCCTTCGTGAAGCCTTCCGCGGCGAGCAGGCACTGCAGTTGTTCGCCAAGTTGCACAAGCTGCTGCTGCTGAATCGTCGACTTCGGCTGGCGGCTGGGGCCGGGCTCGAAGCCGCGCAGACGCAGCGCGGCGCGGAAGCCGTCGGGAAACTCCGCCGAGAGAAGCATCGCGTCGAACAGTTTGAGCAGGCGGAACTGCAGGTCGCGGGCTTCGTCCAGCCGACCGTCCATCGTCAGTTGATAAAGCTTCTGCGTAATTTCGGGCACCACGCCGCTCGTCGCGTTCGTGCCGCCGTCGCAGCCGATTAGCAGCATCGGCATCAGCGCTGCATCCCAGCCGGTGAGGAAGGCGAACTCGGGGCGAATCGGCCGGATGGCGGCGATCATGCGCATCATGTGCGGCAGGTCGCCCGACGAATCCTTGATGGCGACGACGCGCGGGCATTCTTCGGCGAGCCGCTGAATCGTCGGCACATCGATCGGCGACGCGAACATCGGGATGTTGTAGAGTGTCACATCGATCGGGCTGTTATCGGCGATCTCCTTGAAGTAGGCGTAGACGCCGGCCGGTGTCAGCTTGTAGTAGAACGGCGAAACGATGGCGACCGCCCGGCAGCCGAGCGAGTGATAATGCTCGCAGGCCTTGATCGTCTCGCGCGCGTTCGCTTCGGCAGCGCCCGCCAGGATCGGCACCCGGCCCGCGACCTGATCGGCGATGATTTCGATAATCCTGCGCCGTTCCTCGACGGTGAAGCGGGTGAACTCACCCGTCGAACCGTTTGGGTACAGACCGTGCACGCCTTTGGCGATGAGCCAGTCGACGTAGCGGCGCAACTCGCGTTCGTTGATGTCGCCACGGTCGTCGAGGGGGACAATGTTAGGCGTAAAAATGCCGCGAAGGCGATTGTCGCGAGAGGCTGGCATGGCGGGAGTGTTGGGTTGGGTCGAGGAGCGAATTCAGGAGAGCCGTTAGTCGGCGGGGCGTCAAAGTTGCCGCAATCGGCAAACTCACAGTGCGAGACGGATCATCATACTTCATCCAAAATCGGCCGGCGCGGGCGTCGTTCATCGGCCGGAGCGGAATTGCCAGGGTAGTTTGAGCGCAAATCGCCCGGCCGAAGCGTGGTCTCGCCCGTCGGCTGGGTTAAAGTTTCCGGCAGGCGGCGAGCCGAACGAGGATTTCAAAAATGTTGCAGATTGACGGATCGAAAGGGGAGGGGGGTGGACAGATCGTTCGCACGTCGCTCGCCCTGTCCATGCTGACCGGCCAGCCGATCACGATCAGCAACCTCCGCGCGAACCGCGAGAAGCCGGGTCTCGCCCGGCAGCACCTGGTGGCCGTGCAGGCGGCGGCGGAGATCAGCAAAGCAAGAGTGGACGGCGAGGAACTTCGGTCGCGAACGCTGGTATTTCACCCGGGCGAGCTACGCCCCGGCAATTACCACTTCTCAATCGGTTCGGCGGGGAGTGCCACGCTGGTTCTGCAGACCATCCTGCCGCCGCTGCTCGTCGCGAGTGGGCCATCGTCGCTCACGATCGAAGGAGGTACGCACAACCCGCTCGCCCCGCCGTTCGAGGCGTTCGCGCATGCGTACCTACCGCAGGTCGCGCGGATGGGACCAAATGTGACCGCCCGACTAAAGCGGCACGGCTTTTATCCAGCGGGGGGAGGCCGGGTGGAAGTCGACATCGAGCCCGCCGAGCGGCTGCAAGGGTTCGACCTGCTAAGCCATAGCGGCTGGAAGTTCCGCCAGGTGCGGGCTCTCATCTCGAAACTGCAACGCAGCATTGCCCTGCGAGAACTCGAAACCATCGCGGGTCTCTCGAACTGGCCGGCCGAGAGCTTCTGCAGCGACGAAGTGCTCGACGCCCACGGCCCGGGCAATGTGGTGTTGATTACGGTGCGCAGCGACGAGGTGACCGACGTCTTCACCAGCTTCGGTCAGCGCGGCGTGCGAGCTGAGCATGTGGCCGAGCAAGTCTGGCAGCAGGCGAATCGCTTTCTGGAAACGGATGCGCCGGTCGGCCCGCATCTGGCTGATCAGCTCATCCTGCCGCTGGCGATTAGCGCCTGGCAAGGAGGTGGCGGAGGTTCGTTCCGCGCAAGTGAGATTACCGGGCACACGGAGACGCATCTCGACATCGTCACGCAGATCCTGGGAGTGCAGACGTCGATCGAGCTTGCAGACGATGATACAGCCGTGGTCCGAATTGCCGCGGCTGTCACCTAACGACTTGTCGCAGCGGAGGCGCGGATCACTCCTTCGCCGTCACCTTGTGCCGGCTCGCGGTGCGATTCTGCGTTTTGTTGCTGCCGACCGATTTTTTCGGAGCAGCCTTCTTACCGGCCGCCTTCTTCGGTGCGGCCTTTTTGGTCGCAGCCTTCTTCGGGGCCGCCTTGGCCGACTTCTTTGTCGAACGGGCAAAGACTGGTGACGGATCACCTCCTTGCGCCGACTTGTTCGACTTAGCTGGCCGCGCCTTCGCCCCGCCGGTCGGAGCATTGGTTTGCGGCGTCATGCTCGTCATACGGCTGCCGCCGTAACGATCCTGCTTGCTGACCCCAGCACGACTATCCCCTTTTCCTCGCCCCACGATTGCACCACCTTTCTTTGCAGTCCGTTTGCTGAAACTGGTACTCACCGAACACAAAACGGAGCGCTCCTCGCCTCACGCCAGCCCCGGAACGACCTGTTTTCACCGAGCAGCCTTCTTTCGGCCACCCGCTTTTTTCGCTGCTTTCTTTGTGCCTTTCTTCATGCCGCCGGCAGACTTCTTGGGAGCCTTCGTCGCGGCCTTCTTCGCTGCCTTTTTGCCGCCACCTGATTTGCCACTGCTGGCCGATTTCTTGCGCGCAGCTGACTTCGCAGTTTTGGTCCCTTTGACGCCGCCCTTAGCGCCGCCCGTCTTGGCAGCCTTTTTCGCTGCCTTTCCGCTGCGGCCGCCGGCTCCTCCACGCGAGCCCCCGCGAGCGGCCTTCTTCTTGTTTCCGCCGCGACGACCACCATCGACGGAAGCGCGGTCGACGAACTTTGTAAAATTGCTCTGATCGCCGTCCGCCGTGGTTTCCTGATAGAGGAAGGCGAGGTTCTGGTCCTCGAACTTCTCGAAGAACTCGTCCCACTCGATCTCTTGTAGCGAATCGGCGCCGCTGTAGCCGGGAAAGTCGATCCGCAGCAACCCCGTGTCTCCTTTGCCACCCGTCCCTCGAACGCAGGCGGGCTTGCCGCCCCGCTGTTCGACCCACTCCTGAATCTTCTTGTGGTCCGTGGTGGTCTGCGCTTCGGCCATGGGTGCTTTCTCCAATGAGGCAAGAAATAGAATCAGGTGCTAAAAGAAATTGCACATCCTGTGCCAGCTTGCTGCCGTGGTGACCCGGCGGCGAAGCCGGTACGATTGATGCGCACTCGCAAAAGGATGTTTTAGTGTCTCCGGTACGCCCGCGTCATCTCCTGGTTGTTCTGATGGCTGTGGCGCTGGCGCTGGTCACCGTTGTGGCGTTACTGGCACGTCCCCATGACGGGACAACATTCCCCGCGAACATCTCACTCGTTGTGATCGGTCTGGGAATGGGTTGGACAGGACTGGCAAGCTGCTACCTGGCTTTTGGTCGGCAGTGGGTGCTGCTGCGAATTCCGCTTTGCACGCTCATTGCCGTGTCTGGAGGGGCAATCAGCGCCCTGGGCGAAAGACCGGACAATGCCGACTACGGCAATTGGTGCGGCGTGCTGCTATTCGCTACGTTCGTTGTCGCCGTGCCGCTCATCTATTTGTGGGCTCGCGGACTGCGGCTCACGCATCCCGAGCACCCACCGATTGAATACTGGAAGCCGCGGAGTCAATTCACTCTCAGCAAACTCTTCGCCCTGATCACCTGCGCCGCGGTGTTGCTGGCGGTGGCTGTGCGGCTGAAGTTTCCCATTGAAGCGATTTACATTGTGCTGATGTTATGCGGCACGATTGCAGCCGTCACCTACGTTGGGGCCGCGACCATTCTGAGCCGCATTCCGCTTGTTTGGGCTTGCCTGGCGATTCCCATTCCTGTGCTCATCACCGGCGTCTGGCTGGCCGAATCGGGCCTGGGCACGTTCTCCCAAATGGTGATCGCACCAACTTCAATTGCGGTGATCATCGTGCCCTGGATGCTCATGCTCCGCATCGCCGGCTACTACTTGCATTGGCCGGATTACAGCGCGATTGAGACCGTCGGACCATCCAAGCGGTTGGTCGACGAGCACGGCCAGCCGGTCGAACTGGCTCAGCCGCTCCGGCTGCATCAGCCGCCTGATGGGACAGAACGACGTCAGTCGAACCACTCGTCCGAGCAGTCGAACTTGGGATAGACAACGATCAGCACCTTCATTTTGCCGATCGCTTTGTGCCGCGTGCCAGGGCGAATCATCACGCACATGCCCGGATGCACGTCGAGCAGCTCGTCGTTGAGCTGCATCTTCGCCCCAGGCTCGCACACGAGGAAGTAATACGTCTCGGTGAGCCGCTTATGGTAGTGCAGCCGAGCGTCGAGCGAGATGTCCGTGATGTGGATCGTGCCCGGATAGTCGTCCACATCGGCCAGTCCGCGCCGCGCTGTGCCACAAGGGCATTGAACGCCGGGGATGTTTGCGAAATCGACCAGTTCGTAGGGCGGCTTCGACGTTTTCGTCTCGCTGGCTAGACGATCAGCGGCGGACTGGATCATGGCAATGGCCTTGGTTTAAAACTAGCGAATCGGCGACTTGCCCAGCAAACGCCGCAACAGACCGATTTGCCCGGAGTGCAGGATCTCATGATGCGAACAGAACAACAGGCAGCCGAAGTTGTTCGGATAGGCGGCGTAGGGCATATCGACCGGCTGGTTCAATTGCTCCTCGGTGAGCAACGGCAGTTCTTTGAGCGACTGATTATAAACTCGGTCAAACGTCGCCCGAATCTCCTCGGCCGATGGCTGTTTGCTCGCATCGGAGCTCGGCGTGGTACCTTTGCTATACTGCTTGCGGAACGCCGAGGACATCAGTTCCAGGTCGATCTCCTGCCGTCCCCGCTGCCGGAATAGGCAGAGGCCATATTGAGCCATCGCCAGGTGACCGACCTGCCACGCGACATTCGTCGGACACCCGTCCGGCATCCGGAACCAGTCGGCATAGTCGATATCGGCCAGCAAGCTCAGCGTGATCGAGCGAGCGAATTCAATTTGTTTGATAGCGAGGTCTAGGGACATGCGTTTTGGTTTGCAGTTTTACTTGAGCAGGATTTCGAAGCCGGCTTGCTCGAAGTGATGATCCGTCGTTAAGGCCGCATGAATCTTGAGTTCGCCCATCAGCAAAAACGACGCACAGTCAGTTGCGGACCACTGCTTATCCACTCGGCCCTCGTAAAGGTCGAAAGCAGCCGAAAACAGGTCGCCACAAGGAACCACGATCGTGACCGGATCCATCAGGATTTCGCGCACAAATTGAGCGCATTGATTCCGAGACGGACGCGATGCGAAGTAGTTGCACAGTTCAAGCAAAACCCAGTCAGTCGTGTATACGACTTCAAGTCGCGCCGTAAAAATCTCCACCGCGAGTTGATGGAACGAATCGTTCTGCCTTAGAAAGGCGATCCAGAACGACGTGTCGGCGAAGAGCATTCCCTATCGACCCTCACCGTATAGTTCCCGCTCGTAGGTAGTCGACCCATCCGGGGCACTCTCCGTGTCGATTCCGGCGTACTTCAAGAGGCGTTCTCTCGATTCCTTCAGTTCTTCCAAGGTAGGAATCACACTGATTTGGAGCCGCGTACCTTCAGCCAGCGAGACGGGCTCATCGGTGACAATCTTTCCGCCCTCCACGTGGGCCTTAAGAATCATCGTATCTTCCTCGCAAGATGCAGAGTTGCGTCCGGTACAACGCGCCAGTGCGACCTATTATAACACACTAACTTTCTGACTGAACGCCACGCCGTGGTTTGCACATGCCCACCAACTACTTCCTCATCAAAAACGGCTACGTCTACGATCCGGCCAATGGCATCAATGGCCAGACACGAGACCTTTGGATCCTTAATGGGCACATCGTCGAACCGCCGAGCGATCCGACCGTGCAGCCGGTGCGGATTCTCGACGCTGCTGGCCTGGTCATCATGCCGGGCGGTATCGACATGCACTGCCACATCGCCGGGCCGAAGGTGAACACCGCCCGCAAAATGCGGCCTGAGGAAAAACGCAAAGCCGAACCCGTCCGCCGCACCGCGATCACGCACAGCGGCACCATGGGGAGCGTGCCGAGCACGTTTGCCACCGGCTACAAGTACATCGGCCTCGGTTACACCACCGCCTTCGACGCAGCCGTCCCTCCACTCGCCGCCCGCCACACGCACGAAGAGTTCCACGACACGCCGTGTCTGGACAAAGGCTTCTACGTACTGATGGGCAACAACCACTACGTGATGCAGGCGGTGAAGGAGAAAGATCCCGAGAAGCTTCGTAATTTCATGGGCTGGCTGCTCGGCGCCGCCAAGGGTTACGCCCCGAAGCTCGTGAATCCGGGCGGCGTCGAGGTGTGGAAGCATCACGCCTCGGGCAACGTCAGCGGCATCGACGAAATCGTCGACCATTTTGATGTCAGCCCCCGGCAGATCATCTCGATGCTCGCCCGCTCGGCGAATGAACTGCACCTGCCGCACCCCGTGCATATCCACTGCAACATGCTGGGCATGCCGGGCAACTGGACCACGACGCGCGACACGATGGACGCCCTGGAAGGAAGTCGCGGCCACCTAACCCACATCCAGTTCCATAGCTATGGCGGCGGCGAGGGGGACGAAAACACCTTCAACTCCAAAGTGGCGCCGCTAGCCGATTACATTAACACGCATGACAACATCACCGTGGACGTGGGGCAGGTCCTCTTCGGCGAAACGACGAGCATGACCGGCGACGGTCCGCTCGGTTACTTCCTGGCCAACGTCTACGGCACCAAGTGGTTCTCCGCCGACACTGAGATGGAATCGGGCTGCGGCATCGCCCCGATCAAGTACCGCAACAAAAGCCTGGTCCACGCCCTGCAATGGGCGATCGGCTTGGAGTGGTACCTGATGGTGAACGATCCGTGGAAGGTCGCCATGAGCACCGACCATCCCAACGGCGGTTCGTTCCTCGCCTATCCACAGATCATCCGCCTGCTGATGGATCGGGCGTTCCGCGAGGAAACTTTGCAGCAATGCCATCCCCTGGTCCGCGAGCGGTGCCAACTTGGCGATCTGACTCGGGAGTACACGCTGAACGAAATCGCCATCATCACCCGCGCCGGTCCGGCCCGCATGCTCGGCTTGAAGCACAAGGGGCACCTCGGCCCCGGCGCCGATGCCGATATCACCATCTACTCGCCGCACGAGAACAAGCAAACGATGTTCGAACTGCCTCGGTACGTGATCAAGGCGGGTGAGATCCTTGTCGACGACGGCGATATTCGCCAGGTGCTCGACGGCCGAACGCTGCACGTCACTCCGAGCTTCGACCCCGGCGCCGAAACCGACATCGCCAGCTGGTTCGAGCAGTACTACAGCATTCGCTTCCGGAATTACCCAGTGACGGACGACTATCTGCAAGATCCGCGACCGGTGGCGTGCACGCCCTGATCGCCACGGAGTGGCGAGACTACTCACTCTCCTCAAGAATCAACTGCGTGTCGGTCTTCAGCCCACGCATGTACGCACGCCAGCGCTGATCGAGGCCGGCCTTATCCTCGCCGAAGACGCGGTTGAACACGGCCTGCAGCGTCTCGGGTTGAAACACCAGATGGGGTGGCAACTCTCCAAGTGCCCGGTAGTACTCCATCGTCTTGTCGAACTCATTCTCGAGCAGGAAGTGAGTCATCGCCCAGGCCTGGCCGTAGGCCAGAATCGTCGTCAGGTTGTTGCCCGACAGGTCGAAAATCTGATCCGAAACAATGAAGTCGATGTTCGAGTGCTCGCGGTCGGCTTCGAGCAGCTTGTACCAGTTCAGCCGATCCTTGTTCACGGCGCCGATGCCCGCCCAGGTGGCATCGCCCGGGGCCTCGAAGTACGTGGCCAACCCTTCGTGTACCCAGGACGGCGTGTGCACGTGACGCGGAAAAAGCCCCGTGTTGGCGGCCATCTGATGGGTCGCTTCGTGGCTGACTAGCGTGATGTCTTTATTCTCACGCCAGATAAGAATCAGCACTTTGAGCGTCCGGGCAAAGCGGATAAGCTCCGCCTGCCCCTTTTGCTTTTGCCGGATCGCGTCATCGGCCTGTTTCTCGTAGAACTTCGATACCGTGCTGAGAATCTTGTACTCTTCGTCCGTGCCGTGGTCGTAGAACACGCTCGTGTTGATCGCCGGATCGTAGAAGCCGGCGGCACTAGCCAAAGACGGGCTATGGGCCGTGGCAAACTGGTAGTAGTCGTCGTACTCATTAAACAGCACGACTTTCATCCGTTCCTTGGGAATCTCCAGTTCCATGCCACGGGAATAGAAGAGCAACAGGAAGCTCTCGTACACCCGCTCGAGCAGCGCCAGACGCTCCTCGGCCCGACTGATCTTGCTTCCTTCAACCGGTTTCTCCGGCGTATCGTGCAGCAGGATGAAGTGATTGCTCTGGGCGATCTTCATTCCGTCGTTGCGAACCAGCTCGCGAAGTTCTTTCGATTGTTGCGCCGAGTCGTAAATGGGCTCGTCCATTTTCCGCTTCAGCTCAACCACGCGCTGCGCTTCAACGTTGTTCGGGTCGACCGTCAGAATCTTCTTCACGCCCTCGAAGTACTGATCCAGCAGCCCATGCTTCAGCGCCCAAACGCACGCCTTGAACATGGCCGCCGAGTCGCCTGACTGCTGTGCTTTGCCGAAGAGCTTGCTGAATTGCTGCTGGGTGGTTGGCGCCTTGTGGATATCGACCGAGTCGAGGCTGAAGTGCAGCTGGCCGAACTTGGGATGGACGAGCGTGACAGTCTGGCCCGGATTCACGTACACCTTGCCATAGACCGTCATCTGGAACTTGTCGGTCTTATACACCAGCAGGTCTGCGCGGGCGCTCGATCCGAAATCGAGCGCGGCAATCAACAACAGACTGGCCGCAATTGAATTCAGGCGAAAGGCAGGCATCGACGTCACTTTGTCTCGGCGGGAATGAACGGAACCGATTGCAGATCGACACTGTCCGCGCCATGGATCGTGCACATCGCTTTGAACACGGAAGGATCGATGCTGGCCGACACCGCTCGCACCGAGCCGTCGGCCATCAACACCTGCGAGCCGCTGCTGGCGAGACCCTTGCTCCCGAAGCCGGTAATCGCGTCGAAGTACGGCGCTCGTGCCCCACGGACCGTGGCGCCACCTCCCTGTACCCACGGAGCCGGCAGATTGCCGCTGCCGACCAGGAGGATCGTCTGGCTTTGACCGTCGGTGATCGCTTCGGGACGGGCGACTTCGTCGTAACCGAACACGCCAGCGCGTGGATCGCTCCGCGGCAATTCGCCAGCGACCACGTTGCGGGCATCCTCCACGCCGGCCATGCCCACGAAATGAGTCAGTCCCAGGCCATTAAACGGATAGCCCTTGCTCCGAACACGATCGTCAGCCGGGTTGATAAACGCCGGAATCACCGCGCTGGTCAGCGGCAAGTTTTGGCCCTCTGCCCAGCTCTTCGAAAAATCGAAGCGGGCATAAACCTTTTCTTGGCCCAGGTAAGGAAGTAGCTCGACCATCCAGCTATAGCCGTAAGTGTGCAACTTGTCGGGAAATCGCTGCATGCCCCGCAGGTTGCTCCTCGGCGACGCACGCCAGCGATCCGTTCCTTCCCGCAATAGCACGAGCGGCGGATCCGATGCACTGTCCGGCACTCGGGATGCCGACGAATCGATCACCGATGAACCGCCCGAGGCCGATGCCAACGCACTGGCCAGTTCCGGGCTCGTCATCGGGGACGAGGTCGGTGGCTCTGTCGCTGTCGACGCGGAGCCAGGACTGGTGCTGATTGGTGTTGTCGGTCCAACGACGGTCGCCGGCCCAGTCGTGGGCGATGAATAGTTCGATGTGGTCGGCCCCTGCACAGGCGATGCCGACGGAGTTGGATAGGGAGTCGCTGGCACCAGCGGGGCGGCTGTCACCGTTGCAGTGGGTGGCGGCGCGACGGGCGCCGGAACGTTGACCGCGGCAACAGCATCGGGCGGCACGACAGGTGGCCGGCCACCGCTCATGCTGACAACGACGATCGCGATGAGAGCGGCGACGACTGCTCCGCCGGCACCGCAGGCAAGGCCGATCCAGACTCCCGTTGGTATGCCGCCACTCTCGGCTGGCTTTTGCGTTGAAAGGGGCCGGGCGAGCGGATCGTACGTCGGTAGGCCTGCCAGGTTCGTCTGCGGCTGGGTGGGATATCCTAGCGGCGTCGGCCCCCGCATTGGCTGCTGGGGCAAGGGTGAATTCGCTGGCCGAATCGGTTGGTGCGGAGCAGGGCCACGGGGCTCGAGCGGCGTCAACAGCACCGGAGCTTGCTGCGGATGCGGGATGTTAAGGACATTGCCGCACTGCGGGCATTTCGCCTGCTTGCCGGCCAGTGAATCGGGACCGCGGGAACGCATGCCGCAGGGACAAGAGACTTCGACTGGCACGGCAAGATTCCACTCTAAGAGGACCAATCACGTCTGACAACGCTGTCGCCGCCGCTGAACAGTTCCATCAGACCGTCGTCGCTGGAGCGGTCTGGCCCACCCTTCGCGGTGGGATCCCACTATAGGGCCAATTGCGGTCCGAGCCCAAGACTTTGGCCGCAGTTAGGCACCGATTTCGCCAATTTGATTCCGTCAGCATCGTTGCAAACGCCCGCATCCTGAAGTGAGCGAACGAAGATGACAGCACCGGTTCAGCATCAGCGACAGACGGTCGGACCAATCCAATTGCATCTGGCCAGTTGTGGCGAGGGGCCCGCCGTCGTGCTCCTGCATGGGTTTCCGGAATTCTGGTACTCCTGGCGGCGGCAGTTGCCAGCACTGGCAGCGGCGGGGCTCCGGGCGATCGCGCCGGATCTGCGCGGCTACAACGAATCGGATCGACCACCGGGTGTAGGCCAATACCGAGCAAAGTTGCTCGTCGAGGACCTTGCCAGTCTCCTGCGGTCGCAGCCTGACGGCCAGGCGATTGTTGTCGGGCACGACTGGGGCGGAATTCTCGCTTGGCGACTCGCCGCCCTGCACCCCGAATTGGTTCGAAAGCTGGTCATCCTGAATGCTCCACATCCGGCCCGCTACCGCAGCTCGCTGCTGACCAACCCGATGCAATGGCTTCGGTCGTCCTACGTTGGCGTGTTCCAGTTGCCTTACGTGGCGGAGTATCTCATCTCGGCCGCAGATTTTCGCGTGGTCGAGCGGGCCTTTCGCACCCAGCCGAAGCACAAAGAAGCGTTCAACGACGAAGACATCGCCCGTTACAAGGACGCACTACGCCGAGGCCTGAGCGAGCCGCTGAACTACTATCGCGCGGCGCTCCGTTATGGCGGCGATCTATTCTCGCCACCGCACAGGATCGAGGCTGCGACACTCGTCATCTGGGGCGAGAACGACCCGTTTCTGAGTACTCAGCAGCTGCACGGGCTGGACAAATACGTACCGAACCTGCGGATCGTCCGCCTACCTGGGATCAGTCACTGGGTGCAAAACGATGCGGCCGACGAGGTGAACAAACTGCTGCTCGACTTCTGCCGTTCGTAGTCTTCCCTAGCTGAACTCCCCCTATTCCGCCGCGGTCAACTCTTCTCGCAAAGCACCGGCACGGTTCGTCGTGATACTGTCGAAACCCAGCTCAATCAACCGGCGCGCAATTTTAGGATCGTCCACCGTCCAGCCGTGCAGTTCCAGGTCGAAGTGCCGAACCCGGCGTACGAACGCTTCGTCGATAGGGCCTTGGTGCGAGACATCGAGACCATCCGCCTGATTTCGCTTCGCTTCTGCGAGTGCCTCATCGAGCGTCGGTGTCCACTCGCCCGTCTCCTTGTCTTGCTTGAAACCAACCAGGTAGTAAGCCTTCAGCTGAGGCAACTTCTGCTTCGCTTCGGCCACCGTCCTCGAGTTGAAGGAAATAACGATCAGTTGCTCAGGCCTCTTACCGCTGCTTTCGACGGCTTTGACCAGCGCGGGAATCGCTTCCGGGCCGACCTTCACTTCGATCAGCACCTTTCCGTCGTCTGGAACGGTGGCTAGTGCCTCCTCGAGCAGCGGCATCCGCTCACCGGCGAACTTTTTGTTCTTCCAACTGCCGGCGTCGAGCTGCTGAAGCTCGGCGGCGGTGCACTCCTTCACGACCTTCATGACACCAGTCGTGCGCTTGGTGTCTTTATCGTGGATGCAGATCAGCTTGCCATCTTTGGTCAGATGCACGTCGAGTTCGACCACCGGCACCTTGCGCTGCCACGCCAGGCTGAACGCGGCAAGCGTATTTTCCGGGGCATCAGCCGATTCACCCCGATGGGCGACCAGCGGCACGAGCGATGGATTGGCGGCAATGGTGGACAGGACGAGCGTCAAGGCGAGAGCATTCATGCGGAATAGAGATCAAAGACTGCGAAGGAACTGAACCAAGTCATTCACTTCGTCGCGCGAGTACGACGAAGCTTCCGGATGACCGTGCTCGGCAAACACATCCTCCAATTGAGCGCCGCTACTGTCGTGAAAGTACGGTCCGCGGTGACCGACGCCGCGCAGGCTGGGCGGATTGAACTTGCGATTGCCGAGCTTATCGACCAGGCCCACATCATAGGCCTCCGGCGAAGTGTAATTGTCGCCGGCATGGCAGTTCGCGCAAGCCCGCTTCACGAAGATTTCACGTCCGCGTTCGATTGCGGCTGCATCCGCCCGGCCACGAAGCTCGTCGATCGACGGCGGCACTTCCAGCGACTGCGTATAGGCCACGAGTGCGTCGATCTGATCATCGAGCGTTACGTCATCGCGGCGCATGGTCTTTTCGATCGAGCTGCGCACCTGCGTGGCCAGATTCGGCACACTGCCGTTCCAGGCGTAGGGACCCGTATCGCGGCTGCCGAGCAGCGAGAGCACCCGTTTCGAGGCGCCGAATGAGCGATCGCTCAGGTTGTCGTTCATCTGGCCGTTCGTGTGACCGTCGGTGTGGCAGCTATGACAGCTCATCCAGTTGTCGTGCGACAGCCGGCCGTCGTGGAACAGCAACTCGCCCTTTTGGGCCAACGAAAGCTCGGGAGTCGGACCGAGCAAAACGGTGGCGACGGTCTTTCGCTTCTGCAGATCAACCAGCGACACGGAGTCGTCGAACTGATTGGCGACAAAAGCCAGCTTGCCATCGAGACTGAGTTCCAGATCAACCGGGCGGCGGCCGACCTTCACGCGCTCGAGCGTGTACTCACTCTCGTCCCCCATCGCCACTTCATTCGTTCCCGCCAGGGCAACAACCGCCTGACCCTGCAGTGAAACAATCACGTCGGCGGGATCCGCGGCGCCGCGTCCGGCGACGCCGAGCGGGTACATGTGGCCCCCGGCGTACAGTTCACTCTTTTCGTCAAGCATCGAAGCAATCCGCAGGTATCGCAGATCGTTCGACATCAACAGGCCCCAGTGAATGTCGTTCTGAATCGAGTTCGCAAGATCGTTCAGCATCTGATGAGCGAGCAGCACCTTGTCGCCGTCGGCGCTGATCGTCAGGCCGCGGATGTTATGACCCGGAAACTTTCGCTCGAAAAGCAGCTTGCCTTGAGTCGGATCAATCACAGCGAGCGACCCGCCAAAGCTGTCGGCCACGAGCAACCGCTGCTCCCTGGCGAGCCACAACGTTTTGCGCGGAGCAAACGACAGGTCGATCACATGCGTTGCTCGCAGTGTGGGCGAATCGTCGCTCGGCAATGCGACGAGCGTTAGTTGTCGCGGCCAAAGCGAAGCGACCGCCGCCGTCTGTCGATCGGCGCAGACCGTCACGCTGACCGGATAGGGACTGAGCTTCAGTCGGTCGACGACTTCGACCTGCGATCCGTCTACCTTCACTCGAACAAGTTCATGGGCCGCTTCATCCGTCACCAGGAAGCTGCGATTTTCGGACAGCCGAACAATATCGCTCAGCCGCTTGCCGATGATCTGCTCGGCGACGACTTTCTGAGCCGCGAGATCGATCACGCTAAGACTGCCCCGATCGCGATTGGCAACGACCAACGTCTGGCCGTCGTTCGATACCGCCAGCGCCGCCGGTCGCCGCAGCGCCGATTCGTTAGCGACGTTCTCGGCAGCATAGGATGACAAAGCACCCAGCACAGCACTCGCAGTGACGACCGCGCAGCAAACGATCCAGGCACGGCAGAGAGCTGGAAGAAGAAGGGCCGGGGACAGAAAGTCGGTTCGCATAGGCGGGACTTGAAGGGAGGGGTGGCGAACCGATTTAGTCTCGCAGAGTGGTCCCTCAAAGGCAAGAAGCGAAGCAGCGCCAAGCTACGGTCGTACGTCATCGTAGCTGAATTCGCCAGAATTCAGACAGTTCCTCGCTCTACTCGCGGGGCGGCTGAATTCTGGCGAACTCAGCTACGGGTGGAGATCCAACCAACCGTTACTTCACCGTCTCCACCAGAATCAGCACGCGCACCTTCCGGAGCGGATCGATCTTCGCCGCGTCAGTCGCCACCGAGGCTTCCACTGCCGGCTTCACTTCCTCCGGCAGACGGAACAAACGCGGAGTGAGTCGCTGAGCGAACGGCTCTGGCGGGGCCGTCTGCTCCGTGCGGTTACCGCTTTCCCCTTCCCCCTCGCCGGTCGAGCGCGAGGCAGGCAGATCGGCCACGGCCACCTTCATCTCCGGCCGGAGGTCCAACTGACCACCTTCCTGCTCGGCGAGCACGGCCAAGGCATCTTCGACGAGTCCCAGTGGGGCCTCGATATACAGAGCTTCACTGGCCGAAGTACCAACGACACTCGGACCAGACTTTCCCTGGCCTCCAATCGCCTTTCGGTAAGCAGCCCCGACCCGACCGGCCGAGGTCGACTCGGAGGCGGCCAACTCTCGAATGCCACTCTGAGCGAGCGCGACATTCAATGCATCGGCCGGTTTGGTGCCAGCCGGAACGCGCACTCGAACAACCAGTGCCTCGCCTTGCTCGGGCAACGAATGTCGCAGAACGGCCAGGGCGGGCAATTCGGTTGGCTGCGTAGGCTCGGAACTGGCGATCACGTTGCTCTCGAGCCCATTCGGGACGTCACTCGGGCTATCCGAAAGCCCGCCACCCATTTGAACGATGACGAGCAGGCACGCCGCGACAGCCGCAACGGCTCCAGCCACATAAGCCAGTCGACGAGATGTACGCGAGGCGGGCGCACGTTCGACAGGCGTGGTGGCAGGAGCGCCGGGCATACGTGCCAACTCGCTCGCAGTGTTTTGTTGTTCGGCTTGGACCTCGGCAGCGACTGCAGCAGCCATAACGCGAGCCGAGAAGTCGTCGCCAAGTTCAAAGCGGGGCAGAGCCTGGAACGACTCCCGCAGCTGCTGCAACTCGGCGAGTGCTTGCCGCTGCTCGGTGCTCTCCCGCAGCCGAGCTTCGACCGCTGCGCGCTCCTCGCCCGACAGTTCGTCATCGAGATAGGCGCTCAGCAGCGAGTCGTTCCATTCGTTTTGCATGATTCACATAGCCCCCGGCCATTGCCTTGAGAAATCTGGCCATTTCTCAAGCTGCGTGTTCTGGCGGTTAACCCTCGCGCGGCTCACCAAGGATCGCGCTCAGGTGATCTTTCAACTGCAGACGAGCGCGGTGCAATCGGCTGCGGACTGTACCCACAGGAAGCTGAAGGATTTCTGCGATCGCGTCATAATCGCAGCCTTCCATTTCCCGCAGCACGAGGATGGCCCGATGCTCGGCATTCAGCTGGCCTAAGGCCTGCTGGACCATCGCCGCCCGTTCTCTCCTGAGCAGCAGTTCCTCGGCGCCTTCGCTGCCGTCGGCTGGTTCGTTGCCGGTCAGTTCCCGACTTCGATCCACCGAGGCATCAGGCCGCAACCGCCGGCGGCGGCTGATAGCCGTGTTGAAAGCAATCCGATACAGCCAGGTGTAAAACGAGCTTTGTCCCTCGAACGACGCCAGCTTCCGATACGCCTGAACAAATGCGTCCTGAGCCGTATCTTCCGCTTCCTCACGGCCGCCACACACATGCATCAGCGCCGTGAACAGACGGTCCTGATACTTGCGAACGAGCTGGCCAAACGCGGCTTGGTCGCCGCGCCGGGTTGCGAGGATGAGTTGTGCGTCGTCCTGCACCACGTTGTCATCGCCTTTGACGCACCGAGCCCGCGGGAAGTTCCCAAAAGGGACCGGCAAAAGTCGCGCAAGTTGCTTTCCGCCGTTGCACTTACATCAAAACCGCTCAGCTAGCATTATCGCAAACTATGGACCGAGAAACACTTAGGAGCGAGGTGCTGAATCATAAACACCACCCCGGTGGTGGACATAATGTCAGTCAAAAAGTTCAGAAAATTCGTGAGCCCCTCACCCGTAGCTGAACTCGCCAGAATTCAGACAAACCCAGCCTCCAGTCCCGGGACGTCTGAATTCTGGCGAATTCAGCTGCATGAACGGTCGGAACCCCGAACCCTGAACCGTATCTCTTATCCCCGCTCTCACTCCACCCGACACACAAAACACTTCAAATACTCGGTCTCTAAACAGGTCGCCGAAACCGGATGATCGGCCGCTGCGCCGAGCTGTTCCAGCAACCGAATATCGCGTCCCGACTTCTGTGCCACGCCACCCAGCATGTGCTGGAAGTCCTCGCGCGTCACGCTTCCCGAGCAGCTGCAGGTGACGAGCAGCCCCCCCGGGCTCAAAACGTTGAGCGCCGTCCGATTCAGGCGGTGATAGGCCATCAGCGCGTTATTCACCCCGGCGCGACCCTTGGCAAACTTCGGCGGATCGAGAATCACAGCGTCGAACTTCTCGCCAGCCGCCGCGAGCGCTTCGAGCTTCTCGAATCCATCGGCCACTTCAAACCGCACGTTCGAGAGTCCGTTTCGCTCGGCATTAGCTTGAGCCCGCTCCACCGCCGGCTTGCTGCCGTCGACGCCAATCACTTCCGCCGCTCCTCGCTTCGCCGCCGCGAGCGAGAAGCCTCCGGTGTAGCAGAACATGTCGAGCACCCGCTTCCCCTGCAGGTATTCCCCCACAATCCGCCGGTTCTCTCGCTGGTCGAGGTAGAAGCCGGTCTTCTGACCTGACCGCAGATCCACCTCGAACATCACGCCATGCTCTTCGATAGTAATCGGCTCCTTGGGAAGTGCTCCCCAAGTTCGCCCGTCGCTCGGTTCAAAGCCTTCGAGCTTCGACATGCTCGGATCGCTGCGCAGCACCATTCCCTTCGGCTGCACCAGCGAGCGGAGCGTGCTGGCGAGCACATCAATCCGCTGGGCCATGGCCAGCGACGTGGGCATTAGCACGAGATTGTCGCCATAGCGATCGACAATCAAGCCGCTCAGTCCGTCGGCTTCGCTAAAGACAAGTCGGGCCGCGGTGCGACTTCGTTCTTCGCCCGGTTCGGCCGGCTCGTACCCAATTTCACGACGTAGTTCGACCGCTTGTGTCAGCCGTTTCCGCCAGAACGCCTCGTCGAGCTCTTCTTCCGCGGACCAGGAAAACAACCGGATCGTGATTCGGCTGCGGCTGTTGTACAGCCCGCGCGCGATGAACTTTCCCTTCTCGCTGATCAGATCGACCACCTTGCCATCGAGGTCGAGAAAATGCTCGCCAGCGACAGAGGTCGGTTCGATCCGATCGATGGCCGACGAAAGCACCCAAGGATGCCGCCCAAAGAACGGCTGCGCCTTCTTCGGCTTCAAAACAATCCGCGCAGCCACGGAAGGGCTAATCGTCGGAGTGCCCGTTGCAGAACCAGTTTCCATAACCACAAACCACAAAATCGTCCGCCTATCGGACGCCTAAAAGCTAAAAGGGCTAATCCTTCACAATACCGGAAACTGCCCCCCATAGGGTAGGCTTCGCGGTCTGCCCTGCCATCTTCCGCTCCCTTCGACGTAAGTGCCCACTACCGGGACCTGCAGCCATTTTCACTTACGTCCACCGCCATAATGTCCGTCTCAGACCTTTCGGTTGATAAACCAAGCCGGTTTATCAACACCTACCTGCCCCTCAGGGGACCCGTACTCGTTGATTTACTCATCGAATTTATCAACACCCAGCGTTGTGCTGCGGTCGAACCAAGTCGACGTAAGTCATCGAAACCGGACACCGACCAAAAGTCACTTACGTCGAAACGATTCGTTTGTTGCCAGGCGCAAAAGGGGCGCTGCCGCGAGTGCGAAGCAACCCGACAGAATAACAACTAATGAACAAGTTGTCAACAATATCAACTAGAGCATCAAGCGTCGATACTCTCACTTGGCAAACGACTCCTATCCAGCCATCATGTCAGGCTCAATCGAGTCCTGTCCGACTGATCTTGCGGAGCTGCCGTGGAACTTAGCGGAACATTTATCGACGATACCTTCGCCGAAGCCTTTGGCATGCGCTACACGCGGCTCATTGTCACGGCGGCCGACGACTACTGGCTCGACGCTGCTCTCCGCGAGTTCACCGGCTACAGCTCGTCCGTCATCGCTTGCGATGCCGAAACGGGGTTCGAGGCCCGGCTGAGTGAAAATCAAACGCCGGACGGCCGGGTCGGTGCGTCGATCCTGATCTTCGGCTTCTCGGCCGATGCTCTGGCCAAGGCAGTGCCCAACCGCGTCGGCCAGTGCCTCATGACCTGCCCTTCGACGGCCGTGTTCAACGGACTGCCCGGGACGGAGATTAAGCTGCCGCTCGGCAAGCATCTGCGGTTCTTCGGCGACGGTTTTCAGAAGAGCAAGCAAGTCGACGGCCGGCGCTTCTGGCGCGTGCCGGTGATGGACGGCGAATTTGTCGTCGAAGAATCGCTGGGCATCGAGAAAGGCGTCGCCGGAGGCAACATCATTCTGCAAGGCATCGATCAACGCTCCACACTAGCCGCCGCTCGCCGCGGCGCCGAAGCGGTACTCGCCACCGAAGGCGCCATCGCTCCGTTTCCCGGTGGCGTCGCCCGCAGCGGTAGCAAAGTCGGCAGCCGCTACAAGGGAATCAAAGCCTCGACGGCCGACAACTTCTGCCCCACGCTCCGCGGCCGCGTCGAAAGCCGCCTCCACCCCGACGCCAACTGCGCCTACGAGATCGTGATCGACGGGATCCGCGAAGCCGTTGTCGCCCAGGCGATGGCCAACGCCATCCGCGCCGCCGCCGGCCCGGACATCGTAGCCATCAGCGCAGGCAACTACGGCGGCAAGCTCGGCAAATTTCATTTCAGGCTCCGTGAGCTACTGGCATAGAATCTACGCCTTAGAGTGGGCCGCATCGTAGGGTGGGTCGAGCGCAGCGAGGCCCACCGAACAACCGAGCACGCACAAAGGTGGGCGTCGCTAACGCTCGACCCACCCTACAACTCCTGAGAGAGATCCTCTCGTAGGTCAGACGTCATGACTTCCTCTGTTCAGTCTCGATTGAATGAAATCTACGCGGCCTTGGTCGATCGCGAATTGGTCCAACAGCGACTGCATCGCATCGCTGAACCAGACAAGTTCTTGAGCGGACTCTGGGGACCATTCCTCATCGCTTCCGACGAACAGTACGAGCAGGCCGAATTGCGAATCATCATCGTGGGGAAGGAAAACAATGGCTGGATGGATGACAACTATTTGACCTTCCTGCAGACCGGGTCGCTCGAGCAAGCGTTGCATGAGTACCGCAACTTCGACTTCGACACTAGGTATCGGAGCACCTTCTTTCAGTACTTCTCAAAAATCCGAGATGAAATCAGCGGGGTGAAGACTTCTCCTAATCGGTCCGCGCTCTGGCTAAACGTGTTCAAGCTGAATGCCGGAATGTTACCCATGATCCAGCATCCAGAACTCGAGACAATTCTGGATTTGGAGCGAGACATTCTTCGTGGTGAGTTGGAGATTCTGAAGCCAGATGTTGTGATCTTCTTGACAGGGCCTCACTACGACTCTGTCGTGTCACGTCTCCTGGACGCTCGTCCTGAACCGGTAGATGGGCTGCCAGAAAACGCCTTTGCACGATTGCGGGCCGACGTGCTGCCAATGCGAAGCTTCCGCACTTACCATCCGAGCTATATGAACCGCATTCGCGCACGAAAGCCGGAGTTCTATAACAAACTCATCGAGCTTGCAAAGAACTAGCTATCCACCTCGGTTTCGCACTCAGGGTTGGTCCCGGTCTGCCGCCGACAAGGATTCTCCTGCCAAGTTTCAATCGATGCCTTGCGGTGGTCGCATGCGGCTCTGGTATGCACTTCGATTACGCTGCAACGAGATCGTGGCGGCATTCTGTGATCGGAAGGGGCGGACGGTAGTTGGGCAGTTGCAACTGGCGGCTATCATTACGGCCGCTTATGGAACTCTTCATCTGCTTGGATGGCTCGGAGTAAAGCTGCTGTACTCCATAGGAGCACCTTTCTCAGAACATTACTTGCAAGAAGCGAGCAAAGTGCCTTACGTCGGTTTCGGCATAGCCCTGATTCTGTTCATCACCTTGATCTTACATGTGGCAGCTTCATGGGCTTTGGATCGTCACAAGAGATAATGGGCCGTCGACGTGATGGCCAGAATGTACGCGGTCGATTACTTCGTCGTCATCGCGATATCCAAGTGGTTGGAACCTTCCTCGACCACGAGCGCAAGTCCGCTCGTTTGCGGATCGCGATACCTTTGCGGAATGTTGGGGAACTGATCCGCTGCCGAGGGACGGCCGGGGATGTCGCCTAGTTCGGGTGTTTTGGGGAGCGGGGGACTGACGCTCACCTGGTACTCACCCAGTGGCAAGCCGGCGCCTTGGGCCATGATGATCTCGTAGCGCCCCTCGGCGTCGACCTCATCAGTCATGTAGATCCCCTTGGCTGGGTTCTGGAAGATCACCAGCCCTTCGGTGACCGGCTTGCCGTCGAATGTGACGCTGCCGCTCACCCGTCCGAGCTTTTCTCCTGGCTCGCCGCTGAGGTAACTCAGGCTCAAGAGCAGCAGCACGACAACCGCCAGCACCCCCAATAGCCAGTTACGCTGCGAATCGTTCATTGCAAAAGGTCTCTTCCGAATCGGCCGGCTACCAATCCACTACGTTGCCGTCATCGCGGTTGGCCAGGTTGTAGAGCACCTGAACGTCGATCGTCTGCGCCAGGAAGTGCGAAGACCCGTCGGCCATCGCCACCATGGCTCCGGCGGGATGGGCCGACATGATCGGCGTGTTCGGCCCGCAGTTTCCCGCGATGCCGAGGGCGGAGAGCGACTTCTCATTTAAGCGGTGGATGACCACGGTGGTGTTAAAGATTCGCTCCCAGCCGTCGTTGCCTGGTCCCATGCAGAAGCCGTGACCGCAGTCGGCTCGGCAGTTCACCTTCTGCCCGTTGTTCAGGCAGTAGTCCCCTTGCTCGGCCACCACCATCGTATTGCTGGTGCCATCGGTGATCTCGGCAATCTTCACCGCCCGGTTCATGAAGAGCACGCCTCCCTCGGAGATGCGTCCGCTGGCGCCGCCGGTCGTGCTTTTGTTGCGCGCCGTGCGGTGATTGGTGGCTCCGGCAATTCCCGTATAGTTCGGGCTCATGATGTTGTACTCCAGCACGGTCTCAGGGAGCGGACTGGAGGGGCAGTGCATCATCTTGAACTTCACGTTTGTGAGCAGACTGCGATTATGGGGATTCGCCGACGTCTGATTTCCCAGCCAACCGGTGGTGCCGTACGACGGCGTGCCGAGTTGGTCGAAGCTGTCGAAGACGTTGCCCTGTTCCATGAATGGCAGAATGCGCACCCACCACGAGTGCCCATAACCATTGCCGCGGCCATTCAGTCCACCCGGCGGAAATGTCTTGAAGGTTCCTTCGTAGTTGGCCAAAGCCAGGCCAACCTGCCGCAGATTATTGCCGCACTGCGACCGCCGCGCCGCTTCGCGCGCCGCCTGAACCGCAGGGAGCAACAGCGCCACCAGCACGCCGATGATGGCGATCACCACCAGTAACTCCACGAGTGTGAAGCCGAGCAGATGCATTCTCCCTCGATGACTGAATCTCATACGGAGTCCCCCTTGAATGAAGGGATTGATGAAGGTCCGTAGGATAGCCAGCGACTCACATAGCATCAACTTGATTTGATGCAATTCCCGCAACTGTTTGCTGACGATGGCTGGGAAGCGCGTTCAAGATTCTTCGGTTGAAAAAATGAAAAACGCCTCGCGTGGCGGTTGCCGCGCGAGGCGTTGGTGTTGTTCAGAACGTATTCCGACAGGCATGGAGTGCCTGACCTGCGACTTACTTCTTGCTGACCTTCTCAGCCCGCACCACGGCTTGTGCCGCCGCGAGGCGGGCGATTGGCACGCGGAACGGCGAGCAGCTGACGTAGTCGAGGCCGACCTTGTTGCAGAATTCGACCGAGGCCGGGTCGCCGCCGTGTTCGCCGCAGATGCCGACCTTCAGTTCCGGACGGGTCTCGCGGCCGCGCTCAACGCCGATTTCGACCAGTTGGCCGACGCCCGTTTGATCGAGCGTCTGGAACGGGTCGGCGGGGAGCAGTTCCTTCTTCATGTAGTCGGGAAGGAAGCTGTTGATGTCGTCGCGCGAGAAGCCAAAGGTCATCTGCGTCAGGTCGTTGGTGCCGAAGCTGAAGAACTCGGCGTCCTCGGCGATCGCATCGGCGGTCAGAGCGGCCCGAGGAATCTCGATCATCGTGCCGATCGGAGCTTCGAGCGTGCCTTTGAACTTCAGGTCGCTCTTGGTCTTCTCGATCGTCTCTTCGGTCAGCTTGCGGAGGTACTTGAACTCCGCCGAGGTTCCGACGAGCGGGATCATGATTTCCGGCTTGGCGTCGATCTTCTTGCCTTTGCAGTGGATCGCCGCTTCGATGATCGCCCGGACCTGCATCTCGAGAATCTCGGGATAGGTCACGCTCAGTCGGCAACCGCGGTGGCCGAGCATCGGGTTCATTTCGTGCAGAGCGGCGACGCGCTGCTTCACGACCTGCGGCTTCACGCCGAGCGTCTTGGCCAGTTCTTCCTGGGCCTTGGCTTCGTGCGGCAGGAACTCATGCAGCGGCGGATCTAAGAGGCGGATCGTCACCGGCAGACCCTTCATCGCGGTGAAGATGCCGATGAAGTCCTCGCGCTGGAACGGCAGCAGCTTGGCGAGCGCCTTGCGACGCGATGCTTCGTCTTCGGCGACGATCATCTCGCGCATCGCAGCGATGCGGTCTTCGCCGAAGAACATGTGCTCGGTGCGGCAGAGGCCGATGCCTTCGGCGCCGAAGTCGCGAGCGCGCTGGGCATCGTCGGGAGCGTCCGCGTTGGTGCGGATCTTCATCCGGCGATACTTGTCGGCCCACTTCATCACCGTGGCGAAGTCGCCCGAGAGCTTGGCATCGCGGGTGGCGATTTCACCCGAGAACACTTCGCCCGTGGTGCCATTGAGCGTGACCGTGTCGTTTGAGGTGAAGGTCTTGCCGTTGACGGTGACCTTCTTGCCCTTCTCGTCGATCTGGAGGGCGCCAGCCCCCACCACGCAGCAACGGCCCCAACCGCGAGCCACCACGGCAGCGTGGCTCGTGGCGCCACCGGTGCTCGTGAGAATGCCGACGGCCGAGTGCATGCCGTCGACGTCTTCGGGGCTGGTTTCCTTGCGGCAGAGAATGATCTTCTCGCCCGCTGCGGCTCGCTCTACGGCTTCAGCAGCCGTGAAGGCCAGCTTGCCAACGGCGCCACCGGGCGAAGCGTTCACGCCCGTGGTGAGCATCTTGCCGCTCTTGCGAGCTTCTTCCAGCGCGGTGGGGTCGAGGCTGGGGAGCAAGATCTGCGAGAGATCGCCGGCTGGGATACGGAGCAGGCCTTCCTTCTCGTCGATCACCTTCTCTTTGACCAGATCGCAGGCGATCTTTACCGAAGCGCCGCCAGCCCGCTTGCCGTTGCGGGTCTGCAACATGAACAAGGTGCCGCGCTCGATGGTGAACTCGATGTCCTGCATTTCCTTGTAGTGCTTCTCGAGGATTTCCTTGATCTCGAGCAGCTCTTTGTAGACCTTCTTGTTCCACTTCGGCATCTCGTTTACATTCTGCGGCGTGCGGATGCCGGCGACGACGTCTTCGCCTTGGGCGTTGATTAGGAAGTCGCCATAGAACTTATTTTCACCCGTGTTCGGATCGCGGGTGAATGCGACGCCCGTGCCGCTGTCTTCGCCCATGTTGCCGTAAACCATCGACTGCACGTTCACAGCCGTACCGGCCAAACCGCGGATGTTTTCCACCTCGCGATACTTCACGGCTTTATCGCCCATCCAGCTGCCGAACACGGCTTCGATGGCGCGCTGCAGTTGCAGCAGCGGGTCCTGCGGAAAGTTTTCGCCGGTGTGCTTCTTGTAGACTTCTTTGTAGGCCTTGCACAAATCCTTCAGGCCTTCGGCAGGCACGTCGGTGTCCAGCTTCACCTTGTACTTCTTCTTGATCTCGTCGAACGCGTGCTCGTAGTGCTCGTGATCGACACCCATCACCACGTCGCCGAACATGTTGATCAGGCGGCGGTAGGCGTCGTAGGCGAACCGCTCGTTGCCAGTCGCCTTCGAGAGACCTTCCGTCGAAACATCGGTCAGACCGAGGTTCAGAATGGTGTTCATCATGCCCGGCATCGACAGGGCAGCACCCGAGCGCACCGAGACGAGCAGCGGGTTCTTGTCGTCGCCGAACTTCTTGCCGAGGTCCTTTTCGAGCATGGCGATGTTCTTCTTCACCGCGTCCATCAGACCTTCGGGCAGCTTGCGGCCGTTCTCGTAGTAGGCGGCGCAAACTTCGGTGGTGATGGTGAAGCCCGGCGGAACCGGCAGGCCGATGCTGCACATATCGGCTAGGTTGGCGCCTTTGCCGCCGAGGAGCTGCTTGCTGAGACCTTTGCCTTCCGACTTCGCCTTGCTGAAGTAGTAGGTCATTTTGGCTGGCGCCTTGCTGGCGCTCTTGCCGGAATCTGGCTTCGTGTTGGCCTTGGCGTTCTTCGACTTCGACGGAGCGATCGACATTGTGTACGTGGAGGTTGCGTCGCGCTTCGCCACCAGGGGGCGAAGCTCCTGCAAACCCGTCTGAAAGGAACTAGAAAGTGGCCAGAAATGGGCCGCCCGAAAATTGCGACCCCTAACCATCGGCCGGAAATTGCGAAAAAATGAACCGAAAATCTACTCCGGCTGGCGTTTAGCGTCAACCGGCGGGCTTGCCACCGAGGCCCTGTTCGGACGTCTTAGTTTGGGTTGAGCAGCAGGTTCTGGTGCTGGCGAAATCTCGATCGCGATTGTTGGTCATCCGTCAGGTGGTCGGTCGCCGGTCGCTTCCAGAGCAGAAGCCGGGGCAATCCTGCCACGGCCGGTTGCGTCAGATCTCGAAACTGCGACTTTGGCGGCTGACCGCGAAGAATTGGGCAATTCGGTCTAAATCGTGCTCGCATCGTGTGCCTTCTGGGACGCCGCCTAGGTAGGGGCGGCCGCAACGGGTTTCTGAATGGAGTGAACGACCATGAGACGGATTGTGCTTGCGCTCTTCCTGGGAATGAGCTTGGTTGGCGGCAGCTTCCTGGCCGATTCGGCTGAAGCTGGGCACCGCCATCGCCACCGACACCACGGACACTGCGGCTACTACGGTGGCGGTGGGTATTACGGTGGTGGGTACTACGGCGGCGGATGGGGCGGTGGCTATGGGTACGGCGGAGGCTGGGGCGGACGCCACTACGCTGGTTACGGCCCCGGCTGGGGCTATGGCGGCCGCGGTTGGGGCGGCGGTTGGGGGGGCCGGCCAGGCGTTTACGTCGGTTTCTAAAATCAGCTCTCTGGCTTGACTCACCGCTCCGAACCATGATGAACCGGCAGAGACAGGCCGGCGGGCCTGTCTCTTGGCGCGCAAGCTGCTAGGCGAACGCCCGGCCGCTTGGACTCATTGTTCTGCTGAAGGACGCTCCCACCATGAGATTGCCTGCCCTGCTTTTTGTTGCCGCCGTTTGTGCCTCATCCGTTACCGTCCTGCCAGGTTCCGGCAATAGTCAGGACGACAAAGGCAAATCGGCCAAAGCCGAAGCTATTGAGCGAGAAAAGATTGCCCTGCAAGGCGGCTGGCAGCTGGTTGCCCTGGAAGAAAAGGGAAAGCAGCGCCCAGAAAGCGAATACAAAGACGGCCGGTACGTTTTTCTGCGCGAAAAGATTCTGGAAATGACCGGCGACAACCTCAACTTCGAAATCGAGTACGAAATCGACCCGACCTCGAAGCCCAAACGCATCAACGAATACTTCAAGGTGCGCACCAAGGAAGGGAAGGAGTCGGAGACGATGATCCGTGGCATCTACGAACTGGACGGCGACACGCTCGTGATCTGCACGAGTGGGAGCGAGCGGCCAACCAGCTTCGACTCGACCAATGGTGTCCTGGTTGAACTCCGGCGGGAAAAGAAACGGGAAGCCCCGGAAGGGGCAAAGACTCCCCCGCCCCCGCCGCGTCCTAAATGATTGACCAAGCGGCCCCTTGTAAAAACGCGGCTGCTCTCGCCCGCCGCTAGCTGTGTGTCCGCCGAGCAGGCCGCGTGTTGCCGCCACCGCGTGCGGGGTGTAGACTGATTGCGTTAAGTTCAAACCACGTCAGGGAAACCGCAGTCTCGTCCTCTCGGCCCGGCACAGTGCTTGCGGCGAAGGAAACCACGCGACTGGCCTGCAGCGACGGCGAGGTTCGGGCTTAGCGTCGCCGGATCCGGAGCAAGTGATGGCTTTGAATGCGAAACTCGTCGTGGTAGGCGGCGAGGTCAAAACAGCCGAGATCAAGTTGCGTCTGCCTTCGACCATTGGTCGCGGGCGAGGCACGACGATCATGCTGCCCCATCCGCTCGTCAGCCGCCAGCACTGCGAACTGTTCGAAGCCGGCGGCAAGCTCATGGTCCGCGACATGGGCTCGCTCAACGGCACATTCGTAAACAACCAGCGCATCACCGAGTCGGTGATCATGCCTGGCGAGTTACTCACGATCGGCGCGGTCACGTTTCGCGCCGCCTACGAGATCGATGAGAGTGTTGCGATAAAGGGTGTAAGTTCTTCGGATACCAACATCTCTACGCAAGGTCCACTCGAAACTGCCCTCGCATCGGACCTGCCCGACGTGGAAGAGTTCGTCGACGATTTGGCCGACGTCGAGATTGAGGAGATTGATCCGCTCGAGACGAGGTCGGCAGGCCCCGGCAGCACACCTCGCCCCGATGCGACGATCGAAGAGGTGATGGACGTCGACAACATCGAAGAAGTCGATGATGGTGGTCGCACCCGCATGGCCAGCAGCGACGGCCGAGCCACTCAACCCGCCCCAGCCAAGAAGGCATCGGCTGGCGCTGCCGCGGAAAAGCAGAAGGGCATCACGCAGCCGACCGAAGATGATGCGGCTGACGAAGACGAAGACGACTTGCAGGATTTTTTGAATAGCCTGAAGTAATCGCATCTCCGCGATTCACTCTGCAAGAAAGCATCAACCGTGCGGAACTTCCTAGTGGCCGTCGGCGTCATGCTCATTGCACTTGCGCCCTCTGATTGGCTGGGCCACCCTCTCTTCGCTCAGCAGCAAGCCGGCCCGCGAAGGTACGGCTTCGATGAGCAGATGAAGGAGATCGAGGCGAAGAAGGCCGAACTGGAGCGAGTGCGTACCTCGCCGGAAGCACCGGAAGGCTGGAAGGAACGTCTTGCCCTCGAGGCAAAATTGCGATCCATCCACCAGGCGAAACTCAACCAGCAGCAACCGTTATTCGATCGCATCGACGAATTGAATGAGATGCCTAGTGTTGCCGCCTGGGCGAAACGCGTTCGAGAGGTGGAAGACCAGCTAAACGAAGTGAGTCGACTCGATCGCTCATTGACATTGAAAGAAGGCGCCGCGCTTTCCGAGAAGCGTCACCTGGAGTTAAAGCGGCATGCACCAGCGGCCACCCCGGGCCTAAAAAAGCTTGGGTTCGATGCACTGAGCTTTCCACGAATCGACGGCTCGACTTCAACGCAGCCTTTGGCCGTCGTCATCGCCTGCCGTTGCTTTGATGTCGGCTATGCCTGGACTTCGCAGAAGCAGAGGTTGGTTGGCGAGTCGGACGACGGCACTCGCCGCGAGTGGGAAGCTGAACTATTTGGAGGGGTGCGAGAGCCCGAAGCTGAATTGGCTGAGTACACCGTCAAGGCAGTGGCCGAAACACGCCGCGAGCAGCGACTGGCACCAATCATCAATAATCTGCTCGCCACGAATGCATCAACGCATCAGTCTTATCTCAACCTGATCGACGGCCGTAGTGACATCGGCCTCCTAGCAAGGCCACCCTCGGAGAGTGAGCAAAAACTTGCGGCAGAACAGGGAGTGAAATTCGATGTTGCTCCTTGCGCGTTGGATGGCTTCGTGTTTATCGTCAATAGCAGCAATCCGGTTCGCGATCTGACCCACGACCAGATTCGTGACATCTACACCAACCGAATCAAGTTCTGGCGTGGAGTGGGTGGAGGTGACACCGAAGTGCACGCCTATCAGCGTGAGGAAGAGTCGGGCAGCCAACAGTTGATGCAATCACTTGTGATGCAAGACTTGCCCTTGGCAGAGTTGGGCACGGCCCCCGGGGGACGATCTTTGATTGGGCACAAAATGCTCGGCATTTACCTAAACCTGACGGTCGACGAGCAAGGGATTGGCTATTCGCTGCTTTACTACGAACAGTACATGTCCGGAAGTCCGCGCACCCGCGTAGTCTCCGTCGATGGGGTGCAACCAACGCGACAAAGTATCGCAGAGCGAAGGTATCCCTACATCTCTGAAGTCTATGTCGTGACGCGACAAGATATAGCCAAGGACTCGCCAGCATCGCGTCTCCGCTCGTGGCTCCTTTCCGAGGAAGGGCAGGCAGTTGTGCAAGAGAGCGGCTATGTGCCGTTAGCGGCTCCGCAAGCGAAGAGCCAGCGGAAGTGAGTACGCGGCCTAGCTTGAACGAACTAGCTCGACGATCGCGCCGATCGGCGTGAGATAGACCTGGATCAGCACGAACGCGGTCAGGTACAGCGGTCGGAATGCTCGGTCTTCCGCGCGACACTGTCCGAGGCCCAGCAGCATGAGAATCCAGCCGAAGCCTCGCACCGGTGCGACGCAGTAGGTCGACACGCCAAACGTGAGCAGAGCGAGGTTCCGCAAGCGCGCGACGCGGCGCCCCTCCGGCAGCAGAAAGAGCAGGGCGAGTAGCCCTTCGATCAGTAGCGTCCACCAGGTGAGCGCTGCGGCCGACAGCTCAATTCGCGGTGACGTGGCCAGCGTCACCGCCGTCAGGTCAACGCCTCGCATAGTTCCGCCTATGAGCAAGTCTCGCAGCTCGCGATTTGCGGCCAGTTCGGCGGCGGGCAGGGCACCGAACCAGCTCGCTACTCCAGCGAACCGCGGATCCGCCAGCAACTCGTAAGTAAAGAAGCCGCCACTCAGATACTGCGGATTGGCAAGCTTCCAAAGCGTGGCGAACAACATGCACAGGCCGATGAGCAGGCGACTGGTCTTGGCCAGGGCTTCGTCCTGCTGAGTCCGCGGCAGCGAGAACACGCAGCAGAGGGCAAGCGAAGCGTAGACGAACAGATACTTGTGGTTGTCGGAAGATTCCCAGTTGAGATAGACCGTCGCCCCCAGCAGCGTCGCCACGCTGTACCAATACGCCGGGGTGTAGACGAGCCGGTGCATGACCATGCCCGCCGCGAAGATGGCCACGAGCGGTGTGCGGAGATACCAGGCCTCCGGCGCACTGAGCAGCAGCACCAGCATCAGCAGCCATGGAAGCACGCGCAGCGGACGGAGGGCTGGCAGGCGACGAGCAACTCGCCGGAGGGACGAAGGCGGAAGCGTCGTCACGGCTGGCCTCCCTGCGTCGAGATTTTCGCACGCGGCTGGTCGACATCGAACAACTTGCTTCCGCGAAGTTCGCACTTCTCCGCATCGAAGCGGTATTTCCACACTTCGACACGCACGGCACGGAACTCAATGCCGCCCTGCTCAGGAGCCGAAGCATCCACTCCCTCGGCAGCGAGGTACAGACCTGGCGGCAACTCAGCAATGGAACTTTCGTCACCGCGAGCTTGCGAGATAACTTCCCCAAAGCTCAGCCGGCGGTCCGCTGCGCTAGTAAGCCAGAGCTGAGCTTCGGCCATCCGGCTGGCGGTGGGCTGGGACCAGCGGCGGCGAGCCAGTCGGAGAGCGAGTTGCTTCGCACCATCAAGCGAAGGTGCGGCCCGCAGTTCCGCTGCGCGCTTCGAGAGGCTATTGGGAATGGCGAGCGGAAACTCGGTTCCGTCGTCCCCAAGCAGGTAGCAGCGGAGGTAGCGGGCCGACTCGGAGTCGACCGTCGAAAACATGCCGAAACCTCCCCCCTTCCATGGAGTCTGATCGGCAGTCGCGACCCGATAGAGATGCAGCCCTGCAACCAGGCAAAGGCAGAGCGGTGCCAGGGCGACGCGGCGGTTGAACACCGCCCGGTCGCTGAGCGCATCTTCGGCAGCGGTTTGTGAGCCGGGCATCTGCGGGGCCGATAAAAGGCGACGAATCTTGCGAAAACTTAGCTCGCAGGCGCGGTCCCGGCCGTTGCACTACGGCATGAGGTTAGGTCCGTGACGGCTAATCCGGTGGCGTCGGTTGCGAGCAGACGATCGGTCCCAAATCTTCACGGGACGATCGGCTGCGACCACCCGGTTGCCCCCCTGTAAGCTATTTTCGCCCATTGTTGACTCGACACGCGCCGCGCCAGGTGCGAGAATCAGAGTACTTGTCTAGGAACAGAAGCAGGCTAGTCGTTCAGGGGAGAGCACTTATGCTGGCTCGTCATCGTCGCGCGTTCACTGTGGTCGAATTGCTGGTGGTGATTGCCATCATCGGCGTGTTGATGGCCCTGCTATTGCCCGCCGTACAGTACGCTCGCGAAACGGCCCGCCGCAGTTCCTGCATGAATAACCAGCGCCAGATCGGTCTGGCAGCACAGCAGTTCGAAACAAATAAGGGTTATGTCCCTCCGCTTCGTGCCTATCCGCCGACAATCCCAACGCCGGCCACTTACGATGCCCAGCCGGATAACGTGATGAGCTGGGTGCATGCGATGCTTACGGAACTCGGCCGACCTGACCTGGCTGCCGAATTGCGTAACGTTCCGGGCGGCGGCGACGTCATCGACATGACTCCCACCGAGCTTGCCATGCTGGTTTGCCCCAGCGACACGACCTACGGCGCCATCGCCACCCCCATCTCCTACGCAATGAATGGTGGTCGTCAAAACAACTATAGCGGAACCTCGCTGAGCACCACGGGTGTCGACTGGCCGGCAAACGGTGTGCTCGACGATCGCCTGACAGGTACCGGCGCGAACGCCTTCAAGATCTACAAGACAACGTTCGGCGACGTCTCGAACGGCGACGGCACTTCGAACACCCTCTTGCTTTCTGAGAATCTTGACCTTACGAGTTGGAAGGACGTTACCAACGAGTACAACGTGGCGCTCGTTTGGAACGATCCCAGCACGTTCTCGATCAATCAGGGTGTGGGTGGCACGCTCGACTTCACCCGCGCCCGGCCATCCAGCAATCACAGCAACGGCGTGAACACGTGCATGGCGGACGGCTCGACTCGGTTTATCTCCGAGAGCATCGATTATCAGATCTACGGGCTACTGATGTCGTCTAACGGCCGCAAATGCCGTTCACCGGGCGTCAACGAAACGCCCACGGTACCTAATTGGCAGAAAAACACCCTGAACGAAAACTCGTTCTAGCGTTACCGGGCGTTGCGCTACCAAACAATGGCTCATGGCTGCTGAATCGCTTAATCTAGCGCGGCTCTGTCAAAGAGAGCTGCAGGACCGGACGATAGACTAACCATTTCTACGGCACTCTTTTCTCGGCAGGTGCCCCATGCAGAAGCGTCGTCTTTGCGCGTTCACGGTGGTCGAACTGCTCGTGGTGATCGCCGTCATCGGTATCTTGATGGCGCTGATTCTGCCGGCCGTTTTGGCCGCCAAAGAAGCGGCAAGAAAGCTCGAATGTCTCACCCGTCTGCACAACCTGGGGCACGCTACTATCGCGTTCGCGCAGGCGCAAGGTAAGTTGCCGCCGCTGCGCGAGTTTCCCAAGGCTCCCTTTGCGCCGCCCGATCATTGGGACGATGCCGACGCGGAGCGCAATTACACCAGTTGGGTACACGCACTCCTGCCGCATCTGGAGCAGGGTAATATCAGCGACGAAATTGCCCGCCGCGTGCGAGCTAATCCGAGCGATCCGAACGTCGCCGATGTGAAGTATGACCTGAAGATTCTCATCTGCGGGAGCGACGCGATCGACGCTCCGGTGGCTCGCCTGTCTTATGCAGCCAACGGCGGTCGTCCGAATGCTACATCGCCGGGGACCGCGGGGAGCTATGACGTCGCAGCAAACGGCGTTTTCGCCGATCGCCTGAAAGGCCGGCTCGATACGCATCGCGTTTATGACATGCGACTCGGCGACATCAAGGATGGTTCCACGAATACGATTGCGTTCGCCGAAAACGTCGATCTGATCAGTTGGAACCGCTGTGCCGCGGAGTGGGAAGTTGCCATCCTGTGGCAGCCACAACTGCCCCCGGCGATCGGCTTGAACCAGAATGCAGGGAAGGGAATGCTGAGCGCCGATCACGCGCGCCCGTCGAGCCGGCATCATGGCGTGTTCAACGTAGCGACGTGCGATGGGTCGTCGAAATCAATTTCCAACTCGATCGACTACCGGGTCTACGCCCTGCTGATGACTTCTAACGGAGCCAAGGCCCGCACGCCGGGCGTTTCCGGCGAAGCCACTCCCGTGCCTGCCTGGCAGGACGGTGTGCTGGACGACGGCGCGTATTAAGCCGCGCCAAACAGGAATGCGTCCAGCCGCTCAATAGCCAAGCGCGCTCCAAGCGGGATGCCAATGCCGCCGCTCGGCACTTCCGGTTCGCGCACGTTGATCCGAATCAGCGTGGCTCCGATGCGCTCGCACTCCCAACGCACCGTAGGTACTGCAGTGCCAGCGCCGCATTCGACAATCACCCGTCGTTTGCCCGCGACTTGCTTCAGCCACGCTCGATAGCGGCGCATCTGCTCCGCGGTACGTTGCTCCAGCCAGCCGCCATCTCCGAACATCAGAACGTTCGGCCGGGCGATACCGTCACACAACCGGCAACGCGGCAGCGGCTCGCGGGCGCGGAAGGTCGATTCGTCGACGTTAACGGCTGCGGAGTCTGCTGGCCAGATTTGACCGCCGCAAAACCGCTGACACTGCAAGTGCTCGATCGAGCCATGGCACTCCAGAATCGTCTCGTCCGCGAAGCCCGCGCGCTGGAAGTGGTTGTCCACATTGCTCGTGAAGACGAAATGCCCGGCCGGCATCCGCTCCGCCCAGCGGCGCAGCACTGCAAAGCCCCGATGGGGTTCCGTCGCCCGGTAGAGATTGCGCCGATGGCCGTAGAAGCCCCATGCCTGTTCCGGGTCGGAATGGAACCAGTGCGATTCGCCATCTGTACGAACGACAGGCCGAGCTTGCGGAACGGCGGATAGGCTTTCCAAAAACCTTCGTTGCCGCGGAAGTCCGGCAGCCCAGAATCGACTCCCATCCCCGCGCCGGCAGCGATCAGCAACGCATCGGCTGAGCGAAGAGCCGTAGCAGCCCGTCGCAAGTTCGCTTCGATTTCGGACGCCGTCATCACGAATCCGTTCAAAGGCCGATGTACTTGGCATAGATCGACCTGGCCTCGGCCACATCCTCGGTTCCACCGATCACCGCGCGGCCATCAGGGAAGATCGTGACTTGATGCTCGCCGATCGTTGCGCGTACGAGATACCGGTTGCGTGAAACGCTGCCCACAGTCGCCAGTTTCTCGGCGATTGAGTCGAGCGACACCGCTTCGCGACCGGGAAAACTGAGTTGCACGGCGTTGCGGCCGCAGAGCACGGCCGTGTGACTACCTCGCCGGCCATCGAGCCAAGGGAAGTCGCGCCCGGAGCACGTCGGGCATTCCGCTGACGCCTGAAAGTTGTCGAGCTTGATCTGCCGCACCGTGTTCTCCCACAGATCGAACACGTTCCAGGTCTTCGACACCGCTTCGATCCGTCCGCTGAGAATCTTCAGCGCCTCGTTCGCCTCAATCGACGCGATCACGCCGATGATCGTCCCCAGAATGCCCGCACTGTCGCACGTTTCGGTGCTTCCTGGCGGCGGCGGTTCGGGCATCAGACAGCGGAGGCACGGCGACTTGCCCGGAATGACGGTGAGCGTCTGCCCCTCCGCCCCAATGCAGCCGCCGTAGACCCAGGGAATGCGGAATTTCAGCGACGCGTCGTTCAGCAGATAGCGAGTTTCAAAGTTGTCGGTGCCGTCGACAATCACCGCCGCGCCGCGGACGAGGCGCTCGATGTTTGCATGATCGACATCGGCGACCTCGGCTTCGATTTCGATCTGCGAATTGATTTTCACCAGTCGATTACGGGCCGCAATGGCCTTCGGCAAGCCTGAAGCGACATCGTCCTCGTCGTAAAGCACCTGCCGCTGCAGGTTGTTCAGTTCCAGGAAGTCGCGATCGACAATTCGCAGCCGACCGACTCCCGCGCGGGCCAAGGTATTCGCGATCACACTGCCCAGCGCCCCGCAGCCGACAACGAGCGCAGTCGCTTCGCCAAGCTTTCGCTGCCCCTCCACGCCCAGCGGCGCGTAGCGCATCTGGCGGACGTAGCGGCTGAGGGCTGGATTGTTGGTCACTTTGCTTTCTTCCTTAAGTATGCACTTGTAGATCTACAGCATTTCCTCACCCGGATGTGTAGAAGTACTCAAGTGGCTCGTCTTGCATAGCGCGAACAAAGTACCCGGCGAACTGACCAAACGAGACCAGTCGTCGTTGTAAAGCATCGCAATACGCACGCGCTTCGGAGGCAACGATCGGTCCGACCAGGTCCTCAACTACAAGGATGGGTTTCTTCAGTTCCTGAACTTGCTCCCAACGTGACCCTATCAAAGCAATCGGCAGCGCGACTGCGTCGGCCCAGTCATAAACTGATTCGTTCGTGTCAGTCCCCATTTCATGAACGAGCAGCAAGTTATGACCATCCTTGTTAATGTTCTCACTCCAATTCTTTTCTCGCCGGATGAACGCCATCGCTACCGCTGGATGCTTAGCTGTTTCGCGCAGGGCCCAACGTGGACTACTAATCGGTGGAAGCAAGGAAGCGACATAGGCTCCTTGGGATGAGGCCTCTTCCCAATTACTGTCACCCAAGAATTCAACAAGTCCCTGCCGCTGAGCCTCTTCAACGCCGAGACCAGGGCCCGCATAGCCTCGCGGGATCCAAGTTTTCCCTTCTCGCAACAAATAGCGCTCGCCCGCGAGGATCGGTCGAAAACCGAGTTGTCGTCTCTCAACCAGCGTCGCCTCCTCCCGACGATGCAATTCGATCATCACATCGTAGAGATTTGGCGATTCGGGAGACCAGTAACTGGGATCAGGAATCACGCAGCGAGCTAAATGCGTCGGGCCGGGGCCGAGATCCGTAAACGAGAAAGTGGCAGGAAGCGTTTGATGACGAGATGATCGCGGACCGCGTATTGTTCCCGAGAGACGCCAGTCAGCGTCGTAGTCAACATTGGTCAGTCTCGCATAAACCACTGCGCGGGTCGGCGAGAGCTCGGTCCAAAACACGTCGAGAGTGACGAGCGGATTATCGTAGATAGGGTACGCCACAACCAACGATTCCTTTGCGAAGGAGTTTCAAGCATTGGCCCGGCGCCGCGATAAAGTCGGGCCCCAACTTGTGTCCCAATCTTTGGTTCCCGGACCTGAAGCGTCGTGCCCCACTTACGCCGACTGCTCTTCCCAACTCCGCACCAAATGCGGCGCCAGGAACTTGCCGGTGACCGAATTCGGATCGGCCGCTATTTCCTCCGGCGTGCCGCGGGCGATCACCTGCCCCCCTTCGCTGCCAGCGCCGGGGCCCATGTCGATGATATAGTCCGCGGCCCGCATCAGCTGCAGGTTGTGTTCGACGATGATCAGCGAGTGCCCCACGCTAAGCAGTGCGTCAAAGCAGTCGAGCAGCTGCACCACATCTGAGAAGTGCAAACCGGTCGTCGGCTCATCGAGCAAAAACAGCGTGCGGCTGCGAGTCGCCTCGGAGAGGTAGGCCGCCAGTTTCAATCGCTGGGCTTCGCCGCCGGACAGGGTATTTGCCGGTTGGCCGAGCTGCAGGTAATCGAGGCCGACGTCGATCAGCTGCTTCAGCTTCGCCTGAACCTTCGATTGCCCGCGGAAGAACGTGAACGCTTCGCGAACGGTCATTTCCAGCACATCGGCGATGTTGCGGCCGCGGTACTGCACCGACAGGATCTCGCGGCGATAACGCGTGCCGCCGCAGGTGCCGCATTTCATGAACAGATCCGGCATAAACTGCATGTCGATCTGCACATAGCCTTCCCCCTGGCAGGCTTCGCAGCGGCCCCCCTCGATGTTGAAGCTGAAATGCCCCGGCCCGTAGTTGTGCGTGCGGGCCTCGATCGTCTCGGCAAAGACGGCGCGGATCGGATCGAACGCTTTAATGTAGGTCACTGGATTGGAACGCGGCGAGCGACCGATCGGGCTCTGATCGACAAGCACCACATCGTCCACCTGGCCGTCGCCCACCACATCGTCATACGGCAGCGGCTTGTCGCAGTCCTTTCGCTTCCGCCGACAGATGGCGCCGTAGAGCGTGTCCTGCACTAGCGTGCTCTTGCCGGCGCCGCTCACGCCGCTGACGACGCACATCAGCCCGAGCGGGAACTCGACTGTCAGATTCTTCAGATTGTTGCCGCGGGCACCCATCAGCTTCACAAAACCGCGCGACATCGGCCGCCGCTGCTGGGGCAACGACACACCGCGACGACCAGCGAGAAAATCGCCGGTGAGACTAACTCCCGGCTGCAGCATCTCGGCCAGGGTCCCCTGAAACGTGACTTTGCCGCCTCCTTCTCCCGCTCCCGGGCCGATCTCCACCAGCCAATCGGCGGCGCGGATCATTTCCTCCTCGTGCTCCACGACGACCACGGTGTTGCCACGATCGCGGAGGCCTTTGATCGCGCGAATGAGCTGCGTCACGTCTCGCGGATGCAGCCCGACCGACGGCTCGTCGAGAACGTACAGCATGTTCACCAGGCTCGAGCCGAGTGCCGAGGTGAGCGCCACGCGCTGAGCCTCGCCGCCGCTGAGAGTGCGCAATGTGCGGTCGAGTTCCAGGTAAGCGAGACCCACCGCCTGCAAGAATCCGAGTCGGGCGGTCACTTGCTCGAGCATCACGCGGGCAATTCGCCGCTGATAGTCGCTGAGCGTGAGGCCGCGAAAGAATGCGAGTGCTTCGTCAATCCGCAGCTTCGTCACCTGAGCAATAGTTCGGCCGCCGATCTTCCAAGCAAGTGCTTCCTCATTCAGCCGATCGCCGTGGCAGGTCGGGCACTCGCGCGAACTGCGCCAACGGCTCATGAACACGCGCAGGTGCATCTTGTACTTGCGCTTTTCCAGCCAGGCAAAGAAGCCTTCCAGCCCGCCGAAACTACGCTGCGGCACACCTTCGCGTATCAGCCGCACGTGCTCGGTGGAGAGTTCGCGAAACGGCACATCAACCGGAATGCCGTACTGTGGCGCAAGCGCTAGCAGTTCCTGCAGCTCATGCGCGTAGGCGGGCGTGTTCCACGGCGCGATGGCCCCAGCACGAATGGTCTTCTCGGGATCGGGGACGATGAGTTCCATGTCCCAGTCCATCAGATTGCCGAACCCCTCGCAGGTTGGACAAGCGCCCAGTGGGCTGTTGAAGCTGAACCTTCGCGGCTCGGGCTCGGCGTATTCCAGATCGCAGCGCAAGCAGCGCAGCTGGCTCGCGAAGCCGACTCGCAAGTAAGGGCGCTCATCGACAGTCGCTTCGGTGCCCGCTGCAAGCCATTCAGGCATTGGCTCACGTTCTGAGCTCGGCGCAGCTGCATCGACTAGCACGAAGCACTGACCGCCGCCTTGCTCTAGCGCAGTTTCGAGTGAATCTCGCAGTCGCTGCTCAGTAGCACTGCCCGCCGACAAGCGATCGACGATGGCGAGCAAGTCACCGCCGGCGGCCTGCTCAGGCAACGCATCGGTCGCCAGATTTAATGTCTTGCCCGCAACGACCACGCGTGTAAAGCCGCGCTCCTTGAGCGAATTGGCGGTCTCGACCAACCCTTCGGCAAGCGGTTGAACCACAAACCCGACCATGTAGCGCGTGCCGGCTGCGAGCATGCCGAGTTTCTCGGCAATCGTCTGCGAGCTCTCCTTCACGACCGGATGACCACACTGGCGACAAAAGAGTTGCGCTACCTTCGAGTACAGCAGCCGCAGGTAGTCGGTCGTTTCAGTGGTGGTGCCGATCGTCGATCGGCTAGAGCGGGACGAGTTCTCGTGCGTGACCGCGATCGCGGCGGGTATGCCGTCGATTCGCTCGGCGGCCGGCTTCTCCAGTCGCTCGAGAAACTGGCGTGTGTAGACCGAGAAGCTCTCGATGTATCGCCGCTGCCCCTCGGCGTAGAGCGTGTCGAGGGCAAGGCTCGTCTTGCCGCTGCCGCTGACGCCGCAAAACACCACCAGCTTGCGCAGCGGCACATCCAGATCAACCTGTTTCAGGTTATGGACTTCCACGCCCCGCAGTTCGATGTGCTTGCCGCTCAACGGCTGCTCCTCCCCAGGCGACGCTCGCGCACAAAAGGCAATCCTGTATCATACTGAGATTGCCATTCACCGAGTAGGCACAAGCCTGTCGCCGTCGCTTCCACGGGCTCGCTATCATGCCGCAGAAGAAGCCTTTTAACCCGTTCTACGCCGCACTGGTCGTGGTCGGTGTACTGTTCGCCGTCACGGCCTGCGCTTATGGAGTGATGACCGTGCGACTGCTCGATCCTCGGGCAGCCGACGAAGGGGGCCTGACTGGCCTGATGAACGAGCACGGTTTGAAGATGCTCGGCGCCGAGCTTTGCGTACTCGCCGTGCTGACGGTGGCAGCGATTATGAGCGACGACTATTTTGTTCGACGAGCCGAGCGGGCCAGCAACAACGATGCTTAGCCAAACGTCGCATACGTCTGCCACACCAGCACGCAGATGCCCAGGCCGATGCAGTACCAGGCGAACCAGTGCAGCCGACCTCGCTGCAGCCAAACCTTCAGCCACCAGAGCGCTACCAGGCCTACGACGAACGCGACGAGGCCGCCAATCAGCGCATGAGCCAGCGGCAGCGGCGGCCCCTCGGGCTTGATCACTTGCTTGAGCACTTCGAGCACGCCAGCGCCCGCAATGGCGGGAATCGCCATGAGGAACGAGAACGTCGCAGCCGACTCTCGCGACAATCCGCGCGTCACGCCGCAGGAGATCGTGGTGCCGCTGCGCGAAACTCCTGGCAGAATCGCCGAAGCCTGCAGCACACCGATCCACCACGCGTCGAGCTTCGTCATCTCGCGATAGTCTTTCCCCTCGGCGGGGAATCGCTTCAGCCAAAGCAGCGCCACGCCCGTCACCGGCAACATGAAGCCGGCGAGCCAGACGCTTTCGAGAATCGGCTCGGCGAAGAATTTGATCGGCACACCGAGGATCACGGCGGGCACCGTCCCGAGCACGATCAGGCCCGCAACGCGGCGATCTTCACCAAGCAGCCGCAGTGCGCGACGCCAATAGAAGACGAGGATCGAGAGCAGGGTGCCCATGTGCAGCACAATCGTCATCTTGGCGATGCCGGGCGGCGGAGTCGAACTGCCATAGAGCAGCGGCGAGACCACGACGAGATGGCCATCGGAACTGATCGGCAGAAACTCCGTCACTCCCTGCACGGCGGCCAGCACGATGATCTGCCAAAGTTCCATGATGTGCTACTCAGTCCGCGACGTTCTCGATACGAGGGACGGCCATAACGCAAGCAGCGAACGCATCTAGCGTCCGGTGTCGGTTCGATCGTCTGTGACTGCGTGGCTGCACGCTGAACGTGAAAACGAAAGCGCCAGCACTGCTATGCAATCGACAACTCTAGGTTGCAATTCGTCGTCAGCGCCGCGTAAGTGATACAGTCGCCCCTTTGAACCAATGCGGCATAGTCGGCATAATAGCCACGCGCGTCGGAACAACGCGCAGGTGGGCAGGGACGAGGCATCGGTGGCAGCTTAGGGGCATCATGGATAAGAATCTCAGCCCAGCGGCGCTGGGCATTTCGGGTCGACATACGGAACTGGTCGAAATCTGTCTGACACACCGCTTCCGCGGTTTCGACATCGATATCAGCGAACTGGCAAAGCGGGCTCAGGCAGGCGGCGTGGAGTATGCAGTTCGCTATCTGACGTCCGCGCCAATCAAGATCGGCGGCTGGCAACTGCCAGTGGAGATCGATGCTACGGACAGCGATTTCAAGGCGCAATTGGCGCAGCTAACTCTCCCGCTCGAAGTGGCCGCAGCGCTAAAAGCCGAGCGCTGCTTTTTGGCCATTCCAGCCAACAGTGCGGAACATCCTTTCCATGAGAATTTCCCGCGAATCGCCGGTCGACTGAGCCAGCTGGCGGAACTGCTAGCAAGCAAAGACATCCGCGTGGGGCTCGAACTGCAAGCGTCACCTGCGGCCCGCGACGACTCGCAGTATCAGTTCATCCAGCAAGCGGAAGCGATCGTGCAACTGATTGAGGCGAGTGCAGCAGCGAGTGTCGGACTCGTGCTCGACGCGTGGCAGTGGCACGTCGGCGGCGGCACGCTCGATCGATTGCGATCATTTGGCGGCAAGCGCATCGTGGCCGTTCGGCTGTGCGACTTGCCAATTGATGCAGACGTGAAAACGATAACCGAAGAGCAGCGGCTGATTCCCGGCGAAGGGGGCGGAGTCGATTTCGGCGCATTGCTGTCGCTGCTTCGCGAAGAGGGCTACGATGGACCGGTGTCGATCGCCTGCCATCCGAGCCGGCACGCGGGACAAAAGCGCGAAGCCACTATCGCCAAGGCTTCGACGGTCCTCGACGCGCTCTTCACTTCGGCAGGTGCCACCTAACAACTTAGCGGTTGATGTTCCACTACGATCGCGGACTGAAGATTACCGACATCGACCTCGCCGTCGACTTCACCCGCCGTCAGCCGCGGGGCTTCATCTCGCATGCGCACCGCGATCACATGGCGCCGCATGAGCTCGCGTTTGCGACTCCTTCAACGTCGCTGCTTTACCAGTACCGCTTCGGCAAGCGCGAGACGCGGTCGATGCCGTACCGCCAGCCGCTCGAGTGGGGCGATTTCCGTCTAACCACGCATCCCGCTGGCCATGTGCTCGGCAGTGCGATGCTGCTCGTCGAGACTGAGCAGAAAAAGTTACTCTACACGGGCGACTTCAAGCTCGGTCCTTCCTCAACTGCCGAACGGGCCGAGCCCCCCAAAGCCGATGTGCTGGTGATGGAGAGCACCTACGGCGATCCAGCGTATCGCCTGCCGCCGCGCGACGAAGCGATTGAAATGCTGCGCCGCGTTGTCGAGTGGGTGCTCAGCGACGGCCGCACGCCGGTTGTGCATGCCTACGTACTGGGCAAGAGTCAGGAAGTGACCCGCATCCTCAGCGATCTGGGCTTCCGCGTGCTGCAGCATCCGCTGGTGCATGCAATCAGCCAGATCTACGAGCAGTGTGGTTGTTCGCTCGGCAGCTACTCGCTCTATGACGAGCAGTCAGTCGCTGGCGCGGTCGTCGTCGCTCCACCGAAGCCGCAAAAACAGACTCGGCTGCGCGGCCTCCTCCGACCGGTGTCGATTGGCGTGACCGGCTGGGCTGTGCAGCAGCGTTATCGATTCCGGCAAGGAGTTGACTATGCGGTGCCGCTCTCGGATCACGCCGACTACGATGAGCTGGTCGCCTGCGTCGAGCGGGTCGAGCCGCGCGAGATCTACTGCACGCACGGGCCGGAGAGCTTTGTCCGCCGGCTGCAGGCCCTCGGCTTCAATGCTCACGCCCTGAACGCGCCGCAGCGGCAACTGCGACTGTTCTGAGCTGTATCGTAATTCAGACGATCGACTGTTCACTCCCGGGGCATCAGAATTCTGGCGAATTCAGCTACGGAACACCTTACGGGTTCGACTGCGTAATCGTCGAGCCCGAGCCCCAGGTGTAGTTGAAGCTGATCGGGAACACCCGATAAATGCCCTGCGTGAAGACCAGGTCGATCACGTCGTCGGCTTGCTTGATCGCCGTTTTGGGAACCACGACCAGGTCGCTATCGCGAATCCAAATCTCGTCCGACGGCGCTGGGCGATGCCCGGAGAGAGCGCCAGACAAATCCAGCTTTGTCGCGAGAAGCCGCCAATCCTCGGCCCGGCGGAAGACAACGATCTGCCGTGTGTTGCCACCGTTGTTCCAGCCGCCGGCGAGCGCGATCGCGTCCATCGCCGTCGTGGGTCCTTGTAACTCGTAGCGACCCGGCGTGCGAACTTCGCCGAGCACGAAGACGTACCGCGGAGCGCGCTGGAACAGGTTGGGCGTTACCTCGAGGCCATCGACAATCTGGGCGTAACGCTCGTTCACTTCGCGTTTGATCTCGTCCAGCGTGAGCCCTTGCGCCGGCACCTGGTCGATGCCTGGCAGCGACACCGTCCCTTCGGGATTAACCCGCACGCTTCGACCCTGACCACCGCTGAAGAACCGGTTGTCGACAGCCGACTTGAGCTGCTCCAGCCGAGTGTTGGTGCGCACGGGCGAAACGAGAATGTCGGGCTTTTTGTAGTACTTCAGATACCGCTCGTTCAGAATGCGCTGCAACTCGGCCGTTGTTAGCCGACCGGCGTGAACCTCGCCGAGCAGAAGCACCGTGATGGTGCCGTCGGGCTGAACCGTCACGTCGCGGTTGATCGTCGGATCGATGAGCGATTCGATCTTCACCACGTCGCCCACCTGCAAGTGATATGGCTTCGACGATTCTCGCTGCATCAGCACGTAGATGAACTCGATCTGGTCATCGACACGCAAGCGATATTCAGGCACATGCGCCAGCCGAGCCGGGCCGATGTACTCGCCTTGAGCAAAGGCCTGCCACGGAATCGGCCCCCAGTTGTTCCAGCGCGGCTCGCCACAGCCATCCCCCATGCGGCAATCGACACCGTCAATCCGTCGCTCGCAAGCGTCGCCGCAGGTTCCGCACGGCTGCTGGCCGTAGACTTGAGCGCCGTACGGAATGGGTCCGTGGGCCTGGCAGAGTTGAATGGTCGGCAGCGCCAAACTGCTCAACTCGTGCTCATCCTGCGACCTGTCGGCCTGCTGTCGCAGATCGATCTCCAGCCAGCGAGGTTCCTTCATCGGCTGCTGCGTTTCGTCGACATCGATCGAAGCGGACTGGTGCCCCGGCAACATCGTAACGATGGCCAGGCTGCTAACGAGCAGCGCTGCGAAGGTCACTACCGCCCAACTTCCATGGCTTAGCAAGCGAGCAACACTCGGAGAACGTAGCATGACGATTACCTCCGCGTGGTTGAGCCGGGTTTCGTGGGACTGGCTGGAGCGGTGGCCATGGCATCCGGCCCACCAACAGAGTTGAACTCCTGCGGACCGACCCACGTGACCGGGCGATCGCTGCGAACCGCGCCTGGCGACCGAGCGATGAGCAGCTCGCGCTCATAAGTCGCTTTGCGGGCGAGCTCATGCTCTCCCATCCTGCTGTGCACGACGGCCAGATTTTGCCAACCTTCGGCATGCGATTGCATGCTCACGCTGTGCACCAGCACGCGTTTGGCTTCGGCCAGTTGACCGAACTGCGCCAAGAGCACGCCGAGCTCGTTGGCGGCCAGATAGTTTCGTTGATCGGCTTGCATGGCGGCCTGGAAGAACGCCATCGCCTTGGGCGTCTGATGCGAGCGGTCGTCGCCGGAGTCACGGGCGAGTGTCATATGCACTTTCCCCAGGCCGTAGAGCGCTCGCGAACCGGCGGGCGTGCCGGCGGCGGCGATCGAGAACTGCTGCTGGGCGAACGCGTAGTACTGCTGCAGTGCAGCGAGCGAGGAGACGCCGTCGAGCGATTGGCCTTTGAGGACCGGCGTGCGATGGGCCAGCACAATGCCGGCCACATCCAGGTCGTGCTCGAGTGTGTCGCTGCTGACGAAGAAATCTTCGGCTTCCTTCATCGCCTGGAACCCAGCCGCGAGCGACTGGCTGCGGCGATTGCCTTGCTCGAGTGTGTCGACTGCTTGCGCGATCATTCGCAGTGCCTGAATGAGTTCAGCGCGAGCAGCGTAAAGGGCACCACGGCGGGCATAACGGAAGGCTTCTTCCACCCGCAATTCCGCCTGCTGAGAGACGGGCGCCAGCGCTGCGACATCGAGCGGGGCCGGCGGCCGCTGCACTGGTGAATGCTGCAGGGCGGGCTGTTCAACGGCCCGGGGCAGGGGAGTGGCGGCAGCGGTTGGCGGAGTTGCGATGTCAGGAGTGGCAACTCGAGGCTGCGACGCGTTGGCTGGTGCGTCGATCGACGTGTACTGAGTCGGAATTGCTTGCCAGGGAGTCTGGTCGGCTTCGACGGAGTCAGCATAGCGCTCGCTCTCGACGGAGCGGGCGGCTTCGCTGACTTGGGCGAGCTGACGAGCTGCCGTTGGGGGCTCGTAGGGTTCGCGTGCGGCGAGTGAAAATGGCTCTGAAGCGAGTGGCCGCAGGGTTCGCGATTCTTCGAGTGCTGCGAGCTGCGGTGACTTCGCCGGGGGGGACGAAGCGACTAGCTCGACCGCGGGAACCGCAGCTGCTGAATCGTGCGAGGCATTTCGCAGCCCCAGCACGGCGCCGCCGGCGCTCAACACAATGAGCCCAACGGGCAGCGACAGAGCAAGTGCGGCGCGCACGTTTCGATGCATGGCTCATCCGTGAACACAAGGTGCGGCGGGCGGCGGATCGGTTCAGTGCGGTCCATTCGCACCTTCCGTAGATCGTCGCGCAGCGGCGGCTTGCCGAAGCGAAAGCGGACGGCGGCAGGCAACCTACAGCCGCGACCGCCCGAGCATTCGGAACGGCCCGCAGGAGTTGCACGGCAGAAGCGGGACGAGCGGTCTAAGTCGTTTCACGCGGTACAACCGGACCAGACGGCAGAGACCGTAGAGTTGGGCCGTAAAGGCTCAAATGCGGAGTGTGGAATGGGCAACCCGGCATGGCGTAAATGCCAGGCCGGCACGGTACTCCGGGTCGGCATGCCCAATCCGCCAGATCGCATGCCGACGCCTTGAGGGCGACGGCATGGCACGCGTGGCGGGCCGGTAGCAACCGGCGGCTTTAGCCCTTTTCCAGGCCCCAGGTGGCGATGATCACTTCGGCGCCAGGGGTCATCTTGCGGATCTTGGCGGCGATTACGGCCTTCTCCGAAGCGCTCGCCTTGGCGGCCCGACGCTTGAGCGTGGCGAGCTTCTTGCGACGATGACGGCGCTGACCGAGTTCCTTATGACGTTCGATGATTCCGCCCATGACACGCTCTCCGGTGTAACTAGCTTGCTGCCAACGCCTTGCTGAGCGGCAGCCGATTCTTACAAATGCTTTCCCAGCGAGGGGAAGCTAGTGTCTATAGCAGTTTAGGCAAGTTCCGTCAACGCGAGGGCAGCATCCAGATCTGCCGCTTTCGCTACTTCATGCTCTCAAGATTGAGGTAAGCGGCAACATCCTCCGCTGTTGAGAACCGGACGGTGTCATGTATCGCTTCCAGGCCGATGAAACCGCGGCGTTTGGTGATGAAGGTTCGCTTTGCCTCGGTCAGGCTCCGGCCAACCTTTTCGGTGGCGTCCGCAATGATTGCCTCATGCCAAGCACGGAATGTGTCATCTTCGGCGCTCATCAGAGGTTCATCACTCAGCAGGCTCGCTGTCAGGATGTTAGTTCAGTCTCGCATCCACGCCTTGGCGCTTCAAAAGCGCTCGGCGCTTAAGTTGTTCTCTTACTGACGCGATCCAAGCTTCAGACGGTGGGCCGTAGGGGCGGAACTTTTCGGCGAAGCCTTGTTCCTCGCTGTGCAGCAGGGCCAGGTGGGGGCCGAGGCGGCTGGCGGCGGGGCTGTCCATCAGGTTGCTTGAGTCCGATGCGCTCATCTGCAGCAGCACCCGCAGCTCGAAGTCGCGGAGCGTGCTCCGCTCCAGCCACCGGCTGACGTTGTTGAACGAGTCGCACCAGACCAGCACGTGTACGCCGACCGCCGGGCCGTCGCGGAGAATCGCGGCCAGGCGCTTGTCGGCGCCCGGACCAGACTCGTCGAAGCTCATGCCGAAATCGTCAGACTTCTTCAGGTCGCGGAACTTGGCGAGGTTGTCGATCACGACGAAGATCGGCTCCGCAGACGAATCGCCGGCAGCGACACGGCGCTCCACTTCGTCCGCGAGTTGCGGAATGACCGTCGTCGATCGCCGTGGCGATACGATCTCCGCATCGAGGCCCAGCCCATCGATCAGCCGCTGCCAGGTCGACGCCTGAGCCTCATCCGTGCGGGAGGCGTCGAGAATGTAGAAACTCCGCAGCCCTTCGACGCCGTCTGCACCCGTGCGTCGCCCGCGCGAAGTTTGTCCGTCGCGAGCAAGCTGCGAGTGCAGCGCGACCACACTGTTGGCGAGCAAACTCTCCGCTGTGTCCTCCTGCTGGCCAACGATGAGCAGATTCGAGCCGGCGTGCCGGCGCAGGGCAATGTTGACCGGGTCCTTGATCGCCACCGCGGCGCCGAGCCAGGCCCGCGGCGCAGCATCGGCCAGCGCCGGAGCATCGCCGCGTAGCACCTCGGCGAAGATTGGATTGTCGGCCGGATCGGCGGCTACGTTGCCTTCGAACACCACGGGGGGCGGCAGCGACATCCGCCGCTCGATTGCCTTGTCGGCCAGCCGCTGCAGATACCCTTCGCGCTGCTGATCCGAAAGCCAGACGACCTGGAACGGGTGATTTCCTTCGAACAGACCATTCGCGTCGTTGTAAATCGCCTCGCCCGGTCGGCTGAGCAAGCGGGCCGCGGTGTTGTCCTCGCTGAGGATTAAGTGGGCGTCCGATTCGCTGCACTGCAGCGCGATGCGGACGGCCATCTGCCCGATCGTGCTCCGCGCGAGCGAATACGCGCCGGCGAGCGTCTGCGAACCGAGCAGCACATGAATGCCGAACGCGCGGCCTTGGCGGACCAAGCGGTCGAGCAGTAGCGCTGCGTCGTGCGAAATCTTGTCGTCGGTGGTGAAGAACTCCTGGAACTCGTCGATCACGAGCAGGATGCGCGGCATGACGGCCGTCGGCTGGGCCGTGCGAAAGCCCTTCACATCCTGCACGCCTTGAGCGCGGAACAGATCGCCGCGACGTTTCAACTCCAAGTCGAGCCGTTCGAGCACGCTCATGCCGAATTCGCGCTCGCTCTCGATGGCGATCACGCGGGCATGCGGCAGCCGATGCTCGGCGTAGGCCTTGAACTCGACTCCCTTCTTGAAGTCGATCAAGTAGAACTGCAGTTCCTCGGGCGAATAGTGGATCGCCAGGTTGGTGATCATGGCGTTTAGGAGCGTCGACTTGCCGGAGCCCGTTTTGCCGGCGATGAGCACATGCTGCGATGTGCCCTTGCCGAGCTTGAGCGGCTGCAGCTTTTTCGCGCCGGCGCGGCCGAGAGGGGCTTCGATCTCGACGCGGCTGTCGGCCGTCCACCACTGGTCGTCGGGAAGCGTGACGGTTTCAAACGGCACTTCGACTCGGGCAGCGTCCTTAGCGAGCTTGCCGACGGCGCGAATCACGTCGGTAAACTGCTCGTCGGTCGGCGGCGGCTCGATGGCGAGCGGCAGTTGGGCCAAATCAGCATGCTTCGAGCGAAAGCGGTTTTGCTCGACATCCCAGACGAGCGTTTCGGCTTGCGATTCGAGATCGGCGAGGTCGAAGTTGCGCGGCAGGCGCAGCTTGGTATCGGTGCTGATCAGCGTGTACACGCCGCAGCGCGCGCCGCTGCTGGCGATGCTGACGAGTCGGCGGGCGGCTTCGTCGGAGAAGTTGGCAGGAAAGTTGGCGACGACAAGCACCTGCAGCGGCTCGGCGACTTCGCCTGCCTGTCGATTGTAGTCCTGGATCGACTCAAACTCGTTCCGCAGGTACTTCTGAATCACATTCTCCATGTGCTCGGTCAAATCTGCCAAGCGCTGGTTGATGTGCGACGACTCGGTCCAGATGCGGCTGGCGACGAGGCGTTCGTCGTAGTCGGCCAGGTGCATGAAGGCCGAGAAATTCTGGCCGAGGCCGACGGGGTCGATGATCGTGAACCGTACCTTGCCCGGCGGAAACATTGTCAGCATCCGCAGCATGACGTTTTGAAACAACTGCGTGGCTGCATCGCGGCCGTCGCCTTCCGCTAGGGCGAGCAGTGAGGGCTGGTCGGGATACGACAGGACGGCGGGCAACTGAAAGGTGGCCTGCGGCAGTTCCAGTTCCGCGACGTCGGCAGTGGCGCCTTCGACCGCTTCGAGATCAAACGTGTAATGGCCGAAGGGGAGCGCGGCGACTTCGTGCGGCTCGGAGTTCCCGTCGGCCGAAGCTGCCGTTTTGCGAGTGACTGGTTGCCAGGCGGCTGCGTTGAATTGGTTCCAAGGGACGGCTGCCGCACTCGCGCCGGCGTTCATCTGGTCGATGACGTCGCGAAATTCTGCCAGGCCGGTCGTCCAGTTCTGGACCAAGTCGTTCCACTGCGTCTCGAACGCCTGATCCGTCTCGATTTGCTGACGGCGATAGGCGTCGCTCAGTTCGACGATTCGCTGCTCGAATTCTCGTTCGAGTCGTTCGATCTGCGGCGGATAATCGCGCTCGACCTGCGCGAGCTGTCGCTCGAACTTCTCTTCGATCGCCTTGCGGCGGACGGCGAACTCGGCAACCGCCTTTTTCATGCGGGCCTGATGCGTGGCCTTTCGCTCGCGGCGAGAGTACTTGTACTCGACCTTTGCGGCCGCCAGATCGCGATTGCGATTCTCGCCCAATTGGCGATGCGCCCGCTCTCCTTCCGCGCGGGCAGCAACGAGCGCCGCGTCGAGTTCGGCTTGCGCCTGGGCAATCGCCTCCTGAAACACGGGGACCACGTGCAGCGTTTGCCGACGCGCGATCGGCCGCATCACCGCGCGCGTGGCGATCGCAACGATCAGCGGTACCAGCACGCTGGCGAGTCCGGCCCACAGCCAGCCGAAGCCGCCGAGCAGCAGCCACGCGGGATAGACAGCCATCACCGCGCCGAACAAGAACACGAGCACCGGCCAGCCGTCTTCGAGAAACTTCGCGGCCGGAAGTTGCTGCAGGGCGTAGATCTGGCCGCGGGCAATATCGATGGCCGACGATGCGCGGCCAATGTAGTCGTGTTTGCTCAGCCCCGGAGTCGGCGGTGTGGCTGGCGGGGGCTCGGGCCATTCGCAGCGGCGAAGCACGATTTTCTGCGCCTCGCCGACCAGCACCTGCAACTCGCCGCCGCGCTGCTCGCAATGCTGCTTGAACGCGGCGTACTCGGCTTTGGGCTGCTGAATCTGCTCTTTGTAGGCTTTCTGAATTTCTTGAAAGCGATGCTGCCGCAGGCTCTTGGCGTCGTCGAGAAAATCGTTGAGCTGGTGCGTCTCCGACTCGTCGAAGCGCTCTTCCTCCTGAGCTACGGCGACACCTTCGGACTCATAGCGAAACAGAATTTCTTCGCGGGCTTGCTTAAAGGTCGCCGCGACTCGGGCGTGCTGCCGCTGAAACTCGTCGATGACTCGGCGGCGCTGCTCTTCGTACTGCTCACGATTGCGGGTCTTGCTGCTCGCATGTCGGTCGCGAATCTCGCCGACTTCGGTCGCCCGCCGGGCAACGAGGCGAGTCAGTTTCTCGATCAGTTCGCGCTCGCGCTGGGTAGTGATGATGGATGGAGTCACTGCGATGCCTTGCCTTGTTGCTGGCCGCCCCCGACCAGGTCGCTCGTTCCGTTAAAGCTGCTCTGGCTGATCTTCGCAATCTCGCTCGGCCTTCTCCAACACTTCAGATAGTCGCTGCACAGCGGCCACCAGAAGTTGCATTCGGGCCGGAATCTCGTTCAAGTGATTCTGCTCAAATTGCCGCCGCGTGCCGTCGTCCCAGCTCGACTTCGTTTCCGCGAGCCGATCTTTGAGCTGCGAGAAAGCGTGACTGAGCTGGCCGAGGCCGGAGTTGAGGTCGCAGATTCTCACGGCGTGTCTCCTGCCGCTGATGGATCGGAGGAGCTGCTCGGTGGGGGGACGCTATCGCTGCTGGGCGGCGCCGAAACTTCGATGTACTTCTCCAGCGATTGAGCCATTCGATCGAGCTGGGCAATGGCCCGCTCAAAATCGGTCTCCAGATATCGCTGCAACTTGGCGACCTGCACCTGAAACTCCTCGACTTCCTTACGCACCTCCAACCGCCAGCGTTTGACGGCCCGAATTTTATCCTCCGACAGGTGCAGCCGCCGCTTGGCCTTTTCGAGCTGCTTTTTCTCGTCGTAGCAGGTCTTGCGATGGTCGACGTCGATCGTCAGCTCACAGCGCTGCAGAGCCAGGCGAGCTTCGCTGACCCAGTCCGACGCTTTACGCATCTCGCGCGGCCAATACTGCGTGCGGTCGTGCTCAATCCACTCAATCGGCCGGCGAGCTTCGAGGTCGAGCGTGATCAGGGCACTATTCACTTCCTCAACGAACAACCGCAGCGCCTGCCGGACAGCCCGGACGGCAGCGATGTTGGCAACGTTGGCGGAAGAGGACATAAACGTTTTCAGTTTTCAGCAGTCAGTTCTCAGTAGGAGAGTCAAGGTCAGTTGCCGTTCTCTCACTGAAATCTGAGAACTGACAACTGATAACTTCCTACGACCTCAGATAATCCTCAATGTGTTCTGCCTTGCGGAGCAAGTAGGGCACGTAATCGTCGGAGGTCTCGGCGAAGCGGAGGAGCACTTTCATGTTGGCGTCGAATTGTTCGGCGAACTTTTTGTGCTCCTGGTCGCGCCAGGTGCTGTTGAGCGTGGCCAGTTGGTTGGCCAGGGCGGCGGCTCGGTCGCGAAGCTGAGCGTTGAATTTCTTCAAGCTCATGGCGAACTGCCGGAGTTCTTCAGGATCGACAACGGCTTGCGGCATGACGGCCTCCGTCAAAGTAGCAGGCACACCCCGTGTGCCGTGTGAATCGTTTTCTTGGGAATGTCGCTTGAATCGGCTCCCCGGCCGACGGCACACGGAGTGTGCCTACTACACGGTTTGCTCCAACTCGGCGAGCATCGCCGCGGCCTGATGGTCGTGCGGGTCGAGGCGGAGCAGATCGTTCGTATACCGCCGCGCCCGGCGGAGCAGCTTCGCGCGGCGGGCCAGCTCGGCGGCTTGCAGGAGCGATCGCTTGCGCCAGTCGATTTGCCCGGGCACCATGGCGGCTTCCGCCGACTGGCGATAAGCTCGCATTGCCTCGGCCAGGCGGCCGGCGCTTTGCAGGCATTCCCCCAGTTCGAAGGCAGCAGCCGGTCGCTCCGAAGGGCTCTTCATCGCCGCTTCAAATCGCGTGACTGCCTCGTTCAACTTGCCAGCCTTATGCAACCGCAGACCGAGCTGGTACTGCAACCGGGCGTTCTCGGGCTCGCGCTTGACGCGTTGCTGGTAGATTTCGATTTCCTGACGATCGCGTTTCGTGCGAGCTTCAGCCAGCGCGGCCCGTGAGGCGGGCGTTCCGTCGGTCTCGGCCTGCTGCTGGGCGAGCGCGACGCGGCTGTTTGCCCGGAGCATTGAAACTTCTTCCCAGAGATTGCGAACGCGCAAGTCGTCGGGAACCGCTTCGCGACCTTTTACCAGCAGCCGTTCGGCGTCGTAGTCGCGTCCCTTCGCCAGATAGAGGGAAGCGAGCTGCAGATAGAGTTCGCCATTGGCTGGGTACTCTCGCACTGCCAGTTCGAGCTGCTGCAGCGGAGTGCGTTTGATCTCGGCAGTCAGATGAGGCAATTCGCAGGGGAGCTGCCAGTTGCCGTCGCTCACGCCGCCCGTGGGCAGGTCAACTGTGGAATCGGCATGCTCGACGGCATCGACGCTGGACGATTCGCAGAGAGCCGTTTCCAAGCCGGCGCGGCAACGGCTTTGATCGATCGTCAGCCGGGCGACCCACTTTGCAGACTCTGAGTCACTGGGATCGAGCTGCTCGACTTGCTGCCAAAGGGAGATTGCCTCGTCGAGTCGCCCGGATCGAGTCGCGACTTGGGCTCGTCGCCGAAGCACCTCGGTATCGCTCGGCGAAAGGTCGTCCGCGGCTTCGATGTAGCGAGCCTCAATGGTCGGCTGTCGCGATGCGGCGGCCGCATCGCCGAGGGCCAGCAGCGTCCGAGTATCCGGCGGTGCGATTGTCAGCCGGCGGAGCGAGAGCGGGACCACCGCATCCCAGCGTTTTACCTGTAAGGCCTGGGCCAAATCGGCATCGAGTTGGCGCAGTTCATCGTCCGGCGCTCGGATGGACCAGGTCCGGTGCTTCAAGTTGTTCAGCAGCGCGTTGACGGACTCGTATCCATACGGATTGGAGCGGACGCACTGGGCCAGAACTTCACCGGCCCGGTCGTGCAGACCGGCGGCAACCAGGGAGAGAGCCTGATCCAACAGCTCCGCGCCCGGGGAGTGGGAATTAGACAATTTTAGACGCCCTCGACGACGCCCCTGTCGTGGTTACGCAAGTCCGCTCCTAGCTCGAGCAGCCGTGCCAAGGATAAGCAAGCGACAAGCAACTATCGGTCTGGCCCGACAAGAACAGACTACCACGCGAACCTGCCGTTGTCTCTGTGGAAATGCGCCATCTTGGACGAGCGCCTGTGCTTGCACGTGGTAACGATGCACACTCGCTGCCGAACTGTCGGAACCTGATCGCATAGCTGCACGGTCCGAACGGCTTCCAGGCGCCGCGAGCGAGACCGGAGCAGTCCTCTCATGCCGGCTCGATTCGTCCTAGCCACGCCTGCGCCGCCTGTAGCGATGGTGTCGATTAAGATCAGAGAAGCGGCGGCAACCAGCAGCCCTCGGCCGGCCTCCCTGGCTCGTAGGCCCGCAGGCGCAAGGCTTCTGAGGCGAATGGATTCGTCAGGCGGGGCGGAGCGATTCGATTTCAGCGTCGGTAATCGAATACTTCTCGAGCAGTCGGTAGAGCTTGCGGCGGTCGATGCCGAGTCGACGGGCGGCTTTCGATTTATTGCCACCTTCGCGGCAAAGAACCTCTACGACCTTGCTCCGCTGAATGGCTGCCAGATCGTCGAGGTTTTCCGGCACGGCCGGAGCTGCATCTGTGCCGCCAAGGCGCTCGCCAGGATCAGCGGTCACTTCCCGAGGCAGGTCTTTGATACCGATGGTCTCGCTATCACAGAGGATCTTGGCTCGTTCGATGGCGTTAATCAGCTGGCGGATATTGCCCGGCCAGTGATAGCGCTCTAGCCGCTGTAAGGCTTCTGGTTCGATCTCCCACCCGGGACCAAGAAAGTGGTGAACAAGCAGCCGAATATCACCTTGCCGCTTGCGCAGCGGCGGCAGTTCGAGCGACATGACGTTGATCCGGTAGTACAGATCCTCACGGAAACGCTTGGCCTCAACTTCTTTAGCCAAGTCGCGATTGGTAGCTGCGAGGAGGCGAACCTTGACCCGGCGCTCCTGAACTGAACCGATACGGCGCATCGAACCGTCTTCAAGCACTCGCAGCAGCTTGGCTTGGAGCGGGCCGGGGAGTTCGCCGATCTCGTCGATGAACAACGTTCCGCCGTCGGCCACTTCAAACAGGCCGGCCTTGGTATTGACCGCGCCGGTGAACGAGCCCTTCTCGTGACCAAAAAGCTCGCTTTCGAGCAAGGTCTCGGGCAGGGCTGCGCAATTGATCGTCACCATCGGTTTGTCAGCGCGGTTGCTGGCGCGATGCAGCGCGCGAGCAACCAGTTCCTTGCCGGTGCCGCTTTCGCCCAGGATGAGAATGGCCTTGTCGCTGGGGCCAGCGCGCTGGATCAGGCGAAAGACTTCCTGCATTGCGGGCGATTGCCCAATCATGTCCGACGGGGGCTGAGAGCGGTGAAGCACTGCCTTGAGCTGTGTATTCTCCTTGCGGAGGTTACGACGCTCCGAAGCTTTGACCACTACGGCTTCCAGATCTTTCAGCGGAAATGGCTTTTGCAGGTAGTCGTACGCACCGAGCTTCATCGCTTCTACGGCGGTCTCAATCGAGCCCTGTCCCGTGAGCATGATGATTTCGCACTCTGGATGATGTTCCTTGAAGCGGCGGAGCAATTCCAAGCCGCTCATGCCCGGCATCATCATGTCGAAGATGGCGACATCGAAATTCCATCTCGCTGCCAGGCCGAGGGCATCATCACCGCAGCCCGCCGCTCGCACGGCGAATCCCTGCCGGGCAAAGCGGCTGCTCAGCGTTTCCCGAAACTCTTGATCGTCATCCACGACGAGCAGATCGAGTGCGGCGGGTGAGTTGGTCCCGTTCATGAAACGCTCCGAGCGAATAACTGCAGCGAGATAGCCGTTAGGCAAAGCCTATGCCATCTTCGCCCATCGATCAGGTACCTGACGAGAGGGCCCAGATTTTGGACTGATGGTGCAATGCATTTGCGCGAAGCGGCAACGCATTCGAGCGCGAGGATGTTCCACTCTGTCACAGTCGGTGTGCGATGTCGCACAGTGTGCGGCGATCGTCGGCGGCGAAACCTCGCGCCCTCTACCAACCCAGCTCGGAAGAACTGCAGTTTTCCCGCGGTTTTCAAGCTCGGACCGGCAAAATTCCAGATCGCAAGGCAGTGATGCGCCGACGGTATTGCACTTGCTTTTAAACCATTCAGGCCGATGCAATTCAGGCTGCATACGAAAGGCGCCAGCCATGAGAACTCCCAAGATTCTATTTCCGACGGACTTCTCCAAACTCGGCCAGGCCGCGGTGGAGATGGCAACCTCGCTCGCCCGCGACCGGGGGGCGACGTTAGTGATTGCCCACGTCGAAGAACCGCCGCTCGCTTATGTTGGGGGCGAGTTGTACTACGGCATCGAAGAGCCGGACCGCGAAGACCTCGAACGGATGCTGCTCGAGGTCGTTCCGACCGATCCGAACGTGCGTTATGAGCATCGACTCGTCAGCGGAGCACCCGCTCGAGCGATTGTTGATCTCGCCCGCGAGGAAGAGGTCGATCTCATCGTCATGCCCACGCACGGCCGAACCGGCTTGCTCAGGCTGTTGATGGGAAGCGTCGCCGAGGAAGTCGTCCGCAAGGCACACTGCCCGGTGTTAACGGTAAAGACGCAATACGAAGCCGCAACGAAGGCGGCTCTAACGTGAAGGGGTTCGAGCCATGTGCGACCAGACTGAATGTCGAACGTATGTGAACCACGTGCTTGCCGAGCATCGGCGACTGCACGGCATCTTGCAAAAGGCTCGCAGCGCCATTTTGCAGACGAGCGGGCCAGACCGCGACGTGACTCTCGCCCACGTCGCTCAGATTCTGAAGCAAGTGCGAGGCGAACTTGGCCACCACTTTGCCGAGGAAGAAGCGGGCGGCTGCATGGAAGAAGCCGTCTCTCGCTGCCCGCGGTTGGCAGCCGACGTGAAACGGATCGAGCAGGAACATCCGACCCTGCTCGCCGAGATCGATAGGCTGATCGCGACCGCTGAGGACGGCCCTGCGGACCTGCAAAACCGGATCGCACTCGAACACGGCTTCGACGAGTTGTGCACCGAACTGCATGCCCACGAAGCCGCCGAGAACGCAGTGCTGCGGGCCGGCTTCGGCGTGGCCAATGGCGATGAGCCGCTGCAACTGCAGGCAATCGAGTTCTGAAGCGGTTCTAGGTGGAAAGCTTGCGCTCTCTGAAGCTCGAAGCCGCGAAGCGGCAGGCGGGAGTAGCGACGGCCGCTCTCGTCGTGGTTTCGCGGTCTGGCGGCCTTGCGTCTAACTCCGACCGGCGGTATTCGCTTATCGGTTCAGCACTTACCTCAGTCATGCTGCCCTGCCGACCTCGCTTGCGGCAATCCGTTTGCAGGGCTGAGGCACGGCGAGTACAGTAATGAGTTTGTGACGGTTTCTCGCCGCTAAGGACGCAGCGGCTGGCATGCAAGAGTTTTCGCCGGTCCGGAGTGACGCGGGCGCTTGCTTCGATGCTTCCGGAGATGCGTGATGAAGAAGACTGAGGCCGCCCCTTATAAGCAGCAATTGATCACGCTGCGTGCACGTCTTCGGGGCGATGTTTCGGCGCTGGCCGACGCGGCTTTGCGTAAAACCCGGAGCGAATCGAGCGGCGACCTGTCGAGCATGCCGATCCACATGGCCGACGTGGGAACCGACAATTTCGAGCAGGAATTCACGCTCAGCCTGATGGAGCACGACGGCGCAACGCTCGAGCAGATCGAAGCCGCTCTTGAGCGGATTGAAGACGGGGCCTATGGTGTTTGCATCGGTTGCGATGCAAAAATCCCGAAGACCCGGCTCAATGTCCTCCCCCACA